>BNJU01000191.1_pt1 | contig 134816 bp, 193 predicted proteins | sample 8539281 | NCBI WGS metagenome assembly BNJU01 (sample SAMD00202456, study PRJDB9452) | human saliva metagenome | isolation source: human saliva | place: Japan | reverse complement strand
GCAAATCAGATTTTGCCGGCTCCAGAACATAGGGTTCTATCGAAAACATTGGTTTGTCTTGACTTAGAAAAGTCTCTCTAAATAAGCGTAGGTAAAGGTCTTTTGGTATCTTTCGCCTCAACGATACTCCACCACAGGCAGGAAATAAGCAGTTGATTTTTGGAATCAAAACAACTACTTCTCCAGAACTTTGCAGTTGATTCTGTTTCACTTTTGTTTCGACGATACAAGGTGTAAAGATGGCGACATGATCAGAAAACAAGGCTCAGAATGCCCAGCTAAGCCAGAATATTGTTACTGTCATTGATTTTTTACCCTTTCACATAAACTAGTTGGTTTCAAATCCCTTGAAAAAATTTTTATTCTCCCCTTTTCAACCAATTCTGTTGCTGCGCTTTTTCTGCAAAATCTTTTGCTTTGTTTATATCTAGTAATTTGAATCTGATGGAGCATTGGATTCAATCTCTTCTTTCAATTCTTGTAAAGTTTGAACATCTTTCGGGGTTAAATTAGAGACTGTAGATTCTTTTTCTGTCACTTTCTGGCACAGACTGGATCTCGCTATTAGTTTTTATTACCTCCAGTTCCACTACATCCGTTTGGAGCTGATCTGGTATAACAGAATCCAACAATTACAATGATGAAAGATAGGATCGATATCCCATTTCGTTTTTGAATTTCTTCCTGAGGAATTTCTACTCCTTTTGTTGATAAATTCTTCCATTCTGGATGTTCCTTCTCAGCTGCTTTTTTCTCATAAAAGACAGGTGCAATCAATGACTGATTGATGAAGGTGAGAGTTCCAAGACAGGTTATAAAAAGGGCACTTCACGAGAGTGACAAGCAATATCTGAATAAAATACACTAGCAATTATACCTAGGACGATAATAATTGTAAATCTAATTTTAAATTCCTTCTTCATTTGCAAATAATGTTCTTTTGTCATCTTATTCTCCCTTAAAAATAGTTTTTCCTTCATCCATAAAAACAATTACTACTATCATACCGGATTTTACTTTGAGATTCAAGTTAATCACCAACTAGTGAAAAGAGTATAAAAAAGAAGCGTTAGAAACGCTTCCGTCCTATATTTATCTTTGCCAAGTTTCTTGGTTTTCCTTGAAACGAGTGTAACAACTCTAAACCTTCAGAAGTGATGTAACCTTGTTCTTCTGCTAAATGAATCAATTCTGTAGTAGTTAGACAAGGTTTCAAGTTGAACGCCAGCTTCCGCAAATTTCTTATCGGCTTTCTCCAATTGGTAGGTGAAGATGGCTACGACACCAAGAACGTCCGCCCCTTCACGCTTGGCAGCTGCGACAGCATCCAAGACAGATCCACCAGTAGAAATCAAATCTTCCACTACGACCATCTTTTGACCTTGTGGTACACGCCTTCAATTTGATTTCCAGCACCGTGGTCTTTTTGGTTTGCTACGAATGTAGGCAAATGGCAAATTCATCTTGTCCGCAATAATGGCTCCGTGAGGAATCCCAGCAGTTGCTGTACCTGCAATCACTTCCACTTCAGGAAAGCTTCTTGATTTTATCTACAAATCCATTTTCGATCAAGGGTACGAGTTTCTGGATAAGCGAGGGTTACACGGTTATCTGTATAAATTGGGGACTTGATCCCAGATGCCCAAGTGAAAGGTTCTTCTAGGTTTCAAAATAAACCGCTCTGATTTTCAAAAAGATGGCTAGCAATATCTTTTAGCTAATGACATGACGACTCCTTTTTACGATTTTAATCATATACGAATTAAATCAATTATTGATTTAAACAACAACATTTACAGGTTAGTGAATGCGTTTAGGGAAGGTCCCAGTAGGATCTCTGTAGAGCTAAAGAATTTTCTCTGTGTAGTAGCGATAGGTGTTCCGATCGATTTAGTAGAATAAAACGATCATTTTTTATCCTCTAAATCTAGTGAATAGTTTAGGAAGGCCCTATCGGGCTTCCTGTAGAACGATCTTGAAGCACAGCTTCTAGACGTTCTTAACTATTCCACTGTCTCTTAATTTCATGGTAAGCGTCCCATGGGTTTTCTGCTTGGATATTGGACGTCCAACGACAATATAGTCAGATCCAATTTTATGAGCTTCTGTGGCGTCATGACCCGTTTTTGGTCGCCGATTTCAGCTCTGCAGGATCGAATCCCTGGTGTGACACAGACAAAGTCTGATGAAGTGGCATCTTGATCAAAGGCTACTTCATGGGCTGAGCAGACAACCCATCCAAGCCTGCTTCTTGGGCCTTGCAGGCTATAATTAACTACAGATTCTTGGACTGTTGTTTGGATGTTTTTGGCAATCACGCATGTCTTCTTCACTGGTAGAAGTCAACTGGGTCACGGCTACCAACTTTAGCTCTTCACCAAGAGCTGCCTTGGCTTCGCGCATCATCTCTACACCACCGATTTGCGTGGACCGTCACCATATCTACTCCGAAAGGTCCCAGTACGGACATGGCTGATTTGACTGTATTTGGGATATCATGCAATTTTTAAATCAAGGAAAATACTGTGTCCAAGCCCTTTGAGGTAATGTACAATTTCAGGACCAACTGCATAGAAAAATTCCATTCCGATTTTTTTACAAATAGTTTTTCGTCTTCTGGAAAAATGCTCTAAAAAGTGTTTGACATCCTCGAAAAGCTGGGAAGTCAAGGGCGATAATAGGACGTTCTTCACGCATGGATTACTCCTTTTTGATTGATCATTTTTTCACAAAAAACCTTGCCCGAGGCAAGGTTACACGAAAATTAGGTAGAACAACTACCATGATTCACCGTCTAGACCTTAGGAGCCTCTCTGGACTGCTTTAAAGGTTTTTATTTATTGTAGTACGATATTTGGGAAAAGTCAAGGATTTACAGTAGATTTTCCCGTACATGTTTTCGGAAGTTCTCAAGGGTGTCAATACCATAGCGATCCATGACCTGTGGCAGATCTTCGATGATGGTTGGACATGCATAAGGATCGGTGAAATTAGCGGTTCCAACTCCAATCGCAGAAGCCCCTGCAATCATCATTTCAATGGCTGCTTCAGCTGAATCGACACCTCCCATTCCGATAATCGGAAGTTTAGTGGATTGGGCAACCTGACGGATGAGTTTCAAGCAACTGGGAAAACGGCTGGACCCCGACATGCCTCCGGTTCCATTGGCAATGATGGGCTTACCAGTCCTGAGGTCAAAGCGCATGCCGACCAAGGTATTGATCATGGTTAAGCCAGTCGCCCCTGCATCCTCTGCTGCTTTTGCGACCTGCGTGATGTCTGCTACACTAGGCGTTAACTTGACATAAACAGGGACGGAGGACGCTTCACCGCTGCTTTCACAGTCCGCATAGGCCAACTCAGAACCTGCCCGATTAAAGAGACCATTGTTCCCATGGTCTACGTTTGGACAAGAGATATTGAGCTCAATGGCTTTGACATTTGGTGCTTGCGAGATCTTGCTAGATACCGTCGCATACTCTTCGTTGGAGAAGCCAGCTACATTGGCAATAATCGGTAAGTCTGGATAATGTTGGGCCAACCAAGGGAAGTTTTTCTGCCAGGACCACGTCTACCCCTGGATTTTGGAGCCCAATGGCATTGAGCATGCCGCAGGCGTCTCAGCGATACGTGGCGTTGGATTACCAAAAGCGAGCCTCAGCAGTTGTCGCCTTGATCATGATGGATCCAAGCAGAGTCTAAGTCATAGTATTTGGCATATTCTGACCGAAACCAAAAACAGCCAGATGCCGGGAATAATCGGGGTTTTTCAAGTCTAAACCAGGTAAGGATACGGCTAGTCGATTTGCTGTCATAAGGTCCTCCTACATCACAATCGTACCGGTTTCAAAGACCGGTCCGTCTTCACACACGCGCTTATTAGCTACTTGGCTTTCATTTTCCAGATGCACTACACAGGCGTAGCAAGCCCCCATCCCACAAGCCATACGCGATTCCATAGAAATGTAGGCGCGAGGATGGTCATGGAAATTTGGTATTGACATATTTGAGCATGCCAGGTGCTCCACAAGAATAGATAGCGTCAAACTCCTGGTCCATCGAATCAACGATTGTTGAGACATAGCCCTTAGTGCCATAAGTCCCATCGTCTGTCGTTACAGTGACATGAGCCACCTGATACTCTTCTTCCAAAATGACAGCTTCTTTGTCTGTAGCCCAGACAGATCGACTTCTACTCCCTTGCTCATGTAGCTGTTTAGCCACTTGGACCAAAGGAGGAACACTCGATCCCTCCACCAATAATTAAAGGCTTTCGACCTTGGCCAAGACCGTTTAGGTCAAAGCCATTTCCCTGAGGCCCCATGACACTGAGTTTGCTACCGATTGGCAATTGGGAAAAGATAGCTGTCCCCCCACCTTCGATGCGGTAGATCAAGCGACACGTCTGTGTCTCAGGATCAATCTCAGAAATTGAAATCGGACGGCGAAGGAGCTTGGACCCATCAGGGACGCGGATATGAAGGAATTGACCTGAGCATCTGCGCCACCATTTCCCCTTCAGGATCATAGAATAGATGCGGGGAGCGATCTCTTCTTGAGCGACCAGCTCCATCTCCTCCATCATGATTTTGCCAAAGCGTTTTTTACAACTGTCACTGACCATTGATTTCCTCTTCTTTCTTTCAGCAAAAAAGACCTCGCAAAAGGCAGGTCCCACAAATGATCAGCTAGACTCCGTCTGCTGATCTTTTTTCTGTCTTTCCTTGCAGGCCTCTCTGGACCTCTTAAAGGTTAAATTTGTCTCATTATATCGCGCTCCTCTCGCTTGTCAAGTAGAAATCAGTAGCTCAGGAAGCTTTCTGGGGATCAAAAATCTTCTGGGATCGGTTTGATGTATTGCATGGCGATTCGGTTTTCAGAGCTTACGATCGACTAGATAGAGAACCAGTAAAAGAGCCATTCAAGGGTTTCATCAGGTAGTAGATCAGGTCCATAGCCCATTTCTTCTTGATGTGTTTAGCAAAGGGATAGCCATAGCGGTCATAGTGCGACGCAAGAAGCGATGGAATCGCGGCGCTCTTTCTTCTAGTACCTGTTCAAAAGGCATTGGCGATACAGAGCTGGCGATTGACAACGACTGGATGACCGTGGCGGACGCCCATCCGCTGTGGGCTTGACAACTTTTCATGCCCACCAGCCGCAACCAGTACAGAGATAGTGCTCATCAATGATGAGATTCTGAGGAGGGATCTTCTGTGAGAAGGCCCAGTCAGCTGTATTGGTCCAGGCCTTGATCATGGAATCCAGTTTGCTGCCCAAAGAGCATGAGAATGAGGACAACAAGGGCAAGGGTTGGAAGAGCGACAGAGGACCGCTAGCCATGGCCAGTTACGCGACTGATTTAAGAGCTGATGGAGCCATTGAAGTAGACGATTCTCATAGCTTATCTCTGTTCGATCTTCCTGCCACTCCTTGATGCGAACCCATAAAGAGATGGATGGAATAGATCAGTAAGAAAAAGGTGTGAAAACTTGCTACCTGCAGTTGATTATCGAAAAACTAAGAGAGAACCACTCCTCCTAGAATGCCACTGATGCAGAAGACATTTGCTAACGGCGAAAGTGAATTCGCATCCCGGTAGGAATAGATAATCAAGGCTAGTAAAGTAAGAGCGCCAGTGTGAAAGAAGGTCGGATGAGGCGCCAGACCAGATCAAAGGGCATGCTTTCTGAGAATTGATCAAAGCTCTCACTCCAATCGTAAAAGGTCATCTCCTTGACGATGTAAAATGAAAATCGCTTCGAAAAGCAACCAAAGAGACCAAACCAAAGAACAATGGTAGGCTGTTGCTTTTTCTTTTTGACAGGCTTAGGACTAGGTGATTCTTGCTTTTCCTTCATAAGAGATGCGTCATCTTCTCTTGTCCCTTTTCCTTCCTTTGGCCCTCTATCTTCAAACAAATCCGGATCTTTGAGAGCTTCTTCCTCAGCTTCTTTGAACTGGAGGCTAGACCACCGACCAATCCCATAAATAATGACAAAAAAATATTGGGGACAAAAAGGGCTAGGGTCAAACCGTAAGGCAAAGATCTCCATCAGTAAAAGGACACTGATCTCCCAAAAAAACTAAATTGGATGAATGGATCCTTTATTGCATAGAGCGACTCACTAACAACAAAATAAATGTAAAAGGCTAATAGAATTAGTGCATTGGTCACAAAATTGATCTGCAACAGACCGGCTGTGAAATGGGTTTCCAATTCCTTATCCTTTTTCTTATACCAGGAAACGAGTTTTTTTCATAAAATCTCCTCAATCAATTTTTACCATTCTATCAATCGGATCTCCATTTCAGCAAGGCAAAACTGTATTTTTCCATCAAAAATCAGTCCCCAGATGGAGATTTTGTTCCAATTTTCTATTTTTAATTATTCGATCAAGCCTACTTCCTATTACCTACCTCAGCCTGCGTTATTCTCTGATACAGTCCTTGAAAGACCACATTTTACGGGAAAAACGCGCTCTTTTATGTTAAAATAAAAGCATGAGAATACAACAATTACAATACATTATCAAAATCGTCGAAACCGGCTCTATGAATGAGGCCGCAAAACAACTCTTCATCACGCAACCTAGCCTTTCCAATGCCGTCAAGGACTTGGAAAATGAGATGGGATTGAAATCTTTATCCGAAATCCCAAAGGGATCACTTTGACCCGCGATGGGATGGAGTTCCTCTCTTATGCCCGCCAGGTGGTGGAGCAGATTGACCTCTTGTCCGAGCGCTATAAAAATCCTGTGGGTTCTCGTGAGCTTTTCAGCGTCTCTTCACAGCACTACGCCTTCGTGGTTGAGGCCTTCGTTTCACTATTGAAGAAAAGCGACATGGAAAAATACGAGCTCTTCCCTACGGGAGACGCGGACTTGGGAGATCATCGATGACGTCAAGAATTTCCGAAGCGAAGTTGGCGTACTCTTTTGAATAGCTACAACCGAGATGTCCTCTAAGATGCTGGATGATAATCACCTGATTGCCACCCACCTCTTTACAGCCCAGCCTCATATCTTTGTCAGCAAGACCAATCCTCTTGCCAAGAAGGAGATCGTTCACTTGTCTGATCTGGAAGATTTCCCATACCTTAGCTATGACCAAGGAACCCACAACTCCTTCTACTTCTCAGAAGAGATCCTCTCTCAAGAGCATCATAAGAAATCCATCGTCGTCAGTGACCGGGCGACCCTCTTTAATCTCTTGATTGGTCTGGATGGCTACACCATTGCGACCGGGATTCTCAACAGCAATCTCAACGGAAATAACATCGTCTCCATTCCCTTGATATCGAAGACCCAATCGAGCTGGTCTACATCAAACATGAAAAACAGCCCTCTCAAAAATGGGAGAAAAAAATTCATCGAGTACTTGCTTGAGGAAGTGAAGTTTGATAAATAAAAATATCTGAGTGTTCATGTTCACTCAGATATTTTTATAGTCATCTCTATATTTAGAAATCAAATGGGTCAACAACTTGTATTCACGAAAAATCATTTCCAGCATCCATATTTATTTGAAATCAGTTAACATTTTTACTAAGTATTTCAGTTGTGTATTCATTTTTATCTGTGTATGTTTTCGATTGTGATAAAACTCTAAAACCTTTAATGTTCTTGCTTCGGTCTTTCATGATATATGTATCTGTTATAGTAGTTTTTAAATGAATTTCTGTCATACGAATTCCAAACCTGGTTGATTAGTAAATCGATCAGAATAAAACAACTAAACAGAAAATTTTTCTGACCAATATTTAAACTATTTCCACCATGATCAAACCGTGTATCCCAATAATTGTGTATTTTGACTGATCATAAGCATCAAAAACCTTTGATTCCTTTCTGCTGTATTCATAACAGATTGCTGAAAGAATACTGGGCGAAAAAGTAAATTCTGGTTCCGTACCATATTGGTAGTAAGTTTGTAGTTTTCCACTCTTTTGGATTTCTAACTTGAAATCTAATCTCATATGGATATTCTGGTATTTGAAACCAAAGTATCCCCTTGGTAGAGCATTAAAACTAAATCAGTTCTATAAATATACCTGTGTTCTACCTTTTTTAGATTTGGAAAACGGTTAGATAGTTTCGTAAGAAGTTCATTATCTAAAATTCTCTCGCTAAATGCAGGACCAATTGATCCTACATCAAAAGAATGTCCGCTTTACTTTTATCAGTAAAGGTCACATGTAATATTCTGTGACTACCATATTCATCTATGTCCGTTCGGATAGATTCTTTCCATTGTCCATTAGATGGTTTCATTTCTATGTCATCATGAATAAATTCGAAATTGATGTCTTTGATAATCTTTTTCTGTGGCTTAATTTTACTGGTTTTGTAATTGTACACATCATAATAAATCGCTCCTGGCTCAAATAACTCAGGTTTTAAATAATAACGTAGGGCAAATATAACCGATGAATACACCAAATAAAAGCCAGGTAGATATGTTTCTTCTTAATTTCAACTTCTTCACCTCCCTAAAGATGGACTCTAGTAACAAGATTGAAACCTCTTGTTTCTTACTTACGAAAATATTTTTTCTTGCTCTTTCACTATCATCATAATAATTTCTCAGTTCGTTGAGGACTTCTTTTCATACTCCTCTTTATTGTTTTTCTGTATAGATCTTTTTGTGTAGTCCGTACTTTCATCCGATCATTTTGATCACGCTTTTATCAGTTGTGTACGGGTAACTGTTAATTTTAAATTTCGATCCTGTAGATTTATATTAATGGGAAGGTTAGATAAAGAATCTGAATAATACCAAGTATCGTAATAAAATTTATATTGATAGGTATTTGACACTCTTTAGAAATGGTATCGACTCTCTGTCCCAGTAACCCTTCCAACTGTTATGGTAATCATCATAAAAAGATTGCATGTCTGCTTGATTCACATCTTTTTAGTTTTTAAAAACACAGGTGTATTGGTTTTCTCGGCAAATTTCCCATATTCATAATAAGTTTGTAACTTTTCCATTTTTGGATTCTTTAGGGTCAAAACGTAACAGCTTTCTATTTCTGGAACTTGATAGAGATATCCTCTACATACATCATTCCAGCTAAAAAAGGCAATTTTTGAAACCACTATTTTCTCTGTGATCACATTTGGAAATCTTCGGAGCATTTCTTGTTCTAATTTTTATCATATAGTAATTTACGACTGAAGGTTGGACCCATTCGAATCGTCTTTCTAGGGAATTCTAATTTTTGAACCATCTTCTAACGTGGCATGTAAAATGACATCTCCCACCATTACAGGCCAAGATCAGACTCGAGTTTCTTCCGACCAAGTCTAACCCTTGAGGAACCACTGATTTTTCATAATAAATAAACTCAAGATTGATCTCTTTTACTTTTTGCTTTTTGGGCTCGATCTTCTCTGCTTTTGTAGTTATAAACTCTGTATATTGATAGTCCTATCAAACAAACCAGGATCAACATAATTTTTTTCAAATATTGATAAAGTCCAAAGAAGAATAATCCTAAAAGCTACTAAAACAAGTGGCAATATTCTTTTTAAACTTCTTCATGCACGCCTCCTAGGAAAATTTAATACATTATAATATAAGGAAGAAACTGAACAATCTAACCTATTGTCCTAATATAAATATAATCCATAAAAATGTTGAAGTGTTTCACTCTAGAATTGAAATAAACTAAACTCCAGCTTGTATTATTCTACTATGATTTTTTGGGTTTTTCTGTCAAGAATTTCATACGTGTATTCAGTTTGATCAGTGTAAGTTTTCGATTTTGAGCAACTTTTTCACCCTCGCTATCCTGATCTTCATTTGGTAAAAATATAGGGTATCTGTAATCGTTGTTTTAAATGTATGTCCCGTAGACTAATTCCAACCGAGCTGATTGCTTAATCGATCGGAATAAAAATAAACGATAGTAACGATATCCCTTACGAAATTGATAAATTAGCATGTCTAAAATTCGAAATCTCTATCCCAATAATTTTTACTAGATTGGTTATAAGCATTAAAAATTCTGGCTTTTTCATTATATAAGTGTGCTTTTGTTTTTGTAAAAAGAATACTGGTCGAAAATAATTAAATTTGAGGTTCTGAACCATATTGATAGTAAGTTTGGAGCTTACCATTATTTTGGATTTTTCACCTGGAATTGAATCACTGTTTGTTTCTCTGGAATTTGAAAATAAGGTATCTCCCTGATAGAGCATTAGAACAGATTCTAAAGAATGATATTGAACAACATCAATCGGGTTCTACTAACGGGAAACGAGACGATAATTTTTATATAATTCATCATCCAAATTTTTCCAACTAAAATGACGGACCAATTCGAATCTGTTTTCGTAAAGGGAATATCCGCCTTACTGTTATCAGTAAAAGTCACATGTAATATTGGGTCATTACGATATCTATCAATATCTGTTCGTATGGTCTCTTTTCCATTTTTCCATCTGTAGGCCTTTTGCTCATTTTTATCATGGTATAATTTCGATAGTTAATATCTTTGATAATCTTTTTCTGTGGTTTTTATTTTACTAACTGTGTATTGATAGACCTTATGATAAGTATACTCTGAAATCAAAACCAATCTGAGCTTGAATATAATACCGAAGCACGAGTAGCCAATAAACAGACTCACTAAAGCAAGAAATACAAATTTTTCTTCATCCTCAACTTCTTCATGCACGCCTCCTTGACAAAAATCTATTTCATTATATCATAATCAGACACATTCTTATATCGCTAGTCAAAAGGGATACATAAAAACACCTGAAACAAGTGGATTTCCACTTCTCTCAGGTGTTCTTTTATTGTCTTAATTGTGAAAAGACTTCCCCAATTTTTCCTTCGATAACTAGGTCTGCTTGCTTGTCTTGTGGGATACTGGTCTTATTGATGACAACCAGCTTCTTCCCTTGGAAATACTGGATCAAGCTAGCTGCTGGGTAGACCACAAGAGAGGTTCCACCGATAATCAGGAGATCAGCCTCTTGGATGGCTTGGGCTGCTTGACTAAAGACCTCCATATCAAGAGGCTCCTCGTAGAGTGTCACATCAGGCTTGACCACCTTGCCACAGTCCAGACAGTGTGGAACCGGGCCTTCCAAAGCTAAAAAAGCTTCCAAATCATAAAATCGCTGGCAACCCGTACAGTAATTGCGGTCGGCACTACCATGGAGCTTCAAGACTTTTTTAGAACCAGCCATTTCATGGAGACTATCAATATTTTGTGTCACTACTGCCTTGAGCTTACCAGTCTCCTCAAGCCGAGCCAGATAACGATGGGCAGCATTGGGTTTGGCATCTGGGTAGAGTAGGTATTTCTTATAGAAGTCGAAAAAGTCCTCTGGATAGCGCTCAAACATGGTATGGGAGACCAATTGCTCAGCTGTCAAATGCCGCCCTACCTGAACACTATAGACACCGTCTGAGCTTCGAAAAATCAGGAATATTTGACTCCGTGGAAACTCCTGCCCCTCCGAAAAACACGATCCGTTGACTCTGATCAATCATCTCCTGTAGTTGAGCAATCTTATCCATCTACTTCTCCTTTAGTAGCTCTTCCATCACAGCATTGGCCTGATCAAAATAAAAGTTAGCTTGATCATAATGAATGCCTGTGTAGCTTGCAAGGTCAATCAAATTCTTCATAAAATCCTGAGAAGAGAAACCCGTCGTCCGATGGAGCTCTTCTTCATCAAAGGGCTTGATCAAATGGGCCAGGGGATTGCGAACTGATTTTTCTAACTCCCGCAATTGTTGGGCCGCAACTTTGACGCTATCTGGCAAATCCAACTGCACAATCAACTCCGTCAAACTGGACGAATTGACCACACTTTCGCTGTGGAATTGCTGCAGGATAGGATTGTCGGACGCATGCAGGCTCTCAAACTTCCAACGGTCATAACTGGATTCTTTGGAGTTATGGATATAATTGGTAATATCAGGAATTTTCAACTGAATCAATCGCATAAAGATCCGATAGATAGCTGGGCTAACGGCACGAACAAAGTCAATAATCTGCTCATTTCGCAATTTCGCTTCGAGATCATAGAGGTAGTTGGCCAACTGTTCATCTTCTGGATCTTCATGCCAAAAAAAGCTGAAAACCAGTCGCTTCTAGCAACTCGGTTCTCAACTTTTTGATTCATGACAGGGTTGGATATTGAGCTCTCGACGCTCCGCCATTAACTGCAGTAAGCTCACCAACAAATCCGGTACTTCTTCCTGCTGCTTGATAGAGCGCAGAGCCCGGCTGTAGTGATAATTTTGGAGATCGTAGAGCCATTCATCATGAAGGAATTTTGCCATTAGTCTGCAATCAAGGTCTCAAGACCAACTTTCATCATGTCTGTGAAAGTAGTTTTGACGTTCTTCAGCAGTTGTGTCCTCATCTGGATTGACCAAACTATCAGAAATGGTCATAATAGCAAGGGCATCCACATGGTGTTGAGCAGCAAGATAGTAGAGAGCAGCTGCTTCCATTTCTACAGCTTTCACACCCCATTTACCAAGCTCGATGTTCTTTTCACCATAGTTTGAATAGAAGACATCAGAAGACAAGACATTACCCACGTGAGTGGTCATGCCAAGATCTTTGGCAATGTGGTAAGCCTTGTCTAAAAGATCAAAGCTAGCGATTTGAGGAAAATCGTATTGAGGCCAGTCGTTGCGGATGATGTTTGAGTTGGTTGCGGCAGCTTGTGCCAAGACCAATTCACGAACATGCACATCCTCGTTCAAAGAACCAGCCGTTCCCACACGGATCAATTTCTTCACGCCATAGTCCACGATCAACTCACGCGCATAGATAGAGATGGATGGCATCCCCATTCCAGTCCCCATGACAGATACACGGTGACCCTTGTAGGTACCGGTGTAACCAAACATGTTACGGACTTCGTTGAAGCAAACAGCGTCTTCAAGGAAATTCTCAGCAATAAATTTCGCACGAAGAGGATCCCCAGGAAGAAGAATTTTATCAGCAATTTCACCCTTGCTTAGCAGCAATATGGATAGACATAATATAAGATACCAAGGGCGTTAAAGAGGCAAAGTAAAAATAGGAAATCCGACAAAGATGCATCGCATCTAGGAGGATTTATCTTTTTTACACAGCCTCTAGCCCGGGTTCAGTTTCAAACCCGAACTACCCTTCCTTTCATTTTTTATATACAGAACAGGCGACAGAGAACAAAGTAAAAATAGAAACTGACGACGCATCGTAGATGCTAGACAGTTTATCTTTTTACACAGTTCTCCGCCCGTATTCAGTTCAGCGAATACGGTAAACCCATCCTTTCTTTTTTTATTTTTTTAGAATAGGCGTTAAAGAGGCAAAGTAAAAATAGAAAATCCGACAAAGATGCATCGCATCTAGGAGGTTTATCTTTTACACAGCCTCTAGCCAGGGTTCAATTTCAAACCCGAACTACCCTTCCTTTCATTTTTTTATATTTAATTTTGTTAATGAATCCAAAAAATGCAAAGAGTTTGGCATTCATTTCTCGATAATCGTAAGCACGAATGGCTTCAGGTTTTTTTGAACAAAGGTCAGGTTTTTGACTTTGTTCTTCCAAAACTATTTTCACCGTCAGCAGCAATCAAGAGATCAACTGCTTCTGGATCAAATTCCAAGTGAGCTTGGAAGGCATAGTGTTTCGGACTAAAGCGAATCATCTGACGTGGACATCCTTGACTAGTCGCAAGAACAACAGCATCTTCTGTCAATCCTGGGCATATCGCCATGCCAGTGGCCAGTTTCAAGAGTTGCTCCAAACTCACCGACATGTGGATCTGTGAGTCCTTCAGGCGTCAAGGTCACTGGATAAACCCCAATCTCACGTTCTGGACTGTGCTCATACTTCGCTCCATAGGCGACAGACAGTAGCTGGGCACCAAGACAGACGCCAACAATATAACGATCAGCCTTGATGGCTTTTTGAATCAGCTCAATCTCTGCCTGAGGATCGTAGTATGGAAAAGCTTCCCGATTTTCATCCGGTGATTGAGGTCCTCCCATGACGATCAAAAAAAGTCAATCTCATCCACTGACTCTGGTAAGGTTTCATTCTCATAGACTTTAGTCGTGGTCACTTGATGGCCACGCTCCTGTGCCCATTTTAGATAAGCGCCCGGCACTTCAAAGGTTTCATGCAGTACAAAATGTACCTTCATCATTTCTTCTCCCATCTCTTTCGAATCACGTATGACAGACCAGCCGCAAGTACAAGCGGAATAGTCAAATTCCAAGTTTGGCCTGTAAATCCAAGGCTCAGGGCAATGGCTGTCAGAGGAGCTTCTAGGGTCGTCCCTAAAAAGACTGTCGCTCCTAGTAACATCCCTAGAGCAGGATCCAGATGAATCCCAAGGACTGTCAAAAGCAAGGTCACTAGGTAGCCAGAACCAATCCCAAGGGCAAATGATGGTGTCAAGGTACCCCCATAAGCACCATTGCGCAAGAGGAGATAAACCAGAAGCCCCTTCACTGCAAGACTCAGTGGAAGATAAGGAATCGACTGGCTAGACAAGAGGGCTTGCGCTAGTACCTGGCCATTTCCCATAAAGATAGGGAAAAAGGCTACTAGGCTCCCCAGCACTAGAAAGGCTAGAGGAAGAGCCCAAAGAATCGTCCCGTCCTTGCGCCGTTTGTGACTAGCCCGCTTTGCGAGGAAAGCAAAGACCAGAGCCAAGGGAGTGACCAAGAAAGCAATCACAATAGCCTGTAAGAAGCTGCTAGCCGACCATGAGCCTGCGGACAGGTGATACATGACTTTCTGACCGACGATGGGCTGAGCGACCCAGGTTGCCAGATAAGTACTGGTCAAAACCAGTAGAAAGTTCTGCCAACTGAAGGCGAGTCCTAAGGTCTCAAAGACGAACAAGCTACTGGCAAAGGGGACCTGATAGACCGCAGCCAAACCAGCTCCAGCCCCACAGGCGATCAAGACTTTTCGCTCTTTGAGAGCTAGTGAGAATCCCTTCGCCAAGCGACCAGCTAGAAGAGCCCCGACCTCACGTGGGGCTCCTTCTTTTCCGACCGATGCGCCTGCTCCGACAATTGCCACCTGCATCCCTGAATGAAGGAGGTGGGCTAAGGGCGCTGGTTCCCTGTCTCCAGCTAAGTCAATTTGCTGACGAATAGACAGGATCTGATAACGCTTTTGCAGGACATACCAGAAGCCAGCTGCCAAGCATCCTGTCACACATAAGACCAGAAATCTACGGAGACCTCCAGCTTCTTGAAATTGCTGGAGCAAATCGGAACTAGCTTTGGCCAAAAGGCCAGCTCTTGCACCCTTCTAGTAGATAATGACAGGCAATTCCGACCAGACCCTGTCCCAATCCCTAATGATAAGGTGGCTAGAAGCAACCTCAGTCCGTAGGGCAGACTTTGAGTCGTACTTTCATTGGATTAGAGTTCAGCAAGAATCGCTTTTCAGCAATCCTTTGAAGTCGCCTTTGACGCGCTCTGTCACTTCTACCACTTCTTCGTGGTTGAGCTCTTCTTGGAAACCAGCCGCAAAGTTGGTAATACATGAAATACCAAGAACCTTCAAACCAGAGTGTGCTGCAATGATGACTTCAGGAACAGTTGACATTCCGACAGCATCTGCTCCAAGTGTCTTAAACGCACGGATTTCAGCTGGAGTTTCATAAGTTGGACCAGTCACACCGATATAAACCCCATCATCCAATTTGATACCCAATTTGTCTGCTACTTTATGAGCAGTCTCACGATATTCTGGAGTGTAGGCTTTTGACATATCTGGGAAACGTGGACCAAAGTCATCCAAGTTTTCACCGATCAATGGGTTTTTGACCAGTCATGTTGATGTGGTCTGTGATAGCCATCAAAGTACCAGGACCAAAGCCGATACCACCGGCAGCGTTAGTGACAAGAACCCCTTCACAGCCCAAAACTTTCATAACACGAACTGGGAAAGTCACCACTTCTAGTGGGTTTCCTTCGTAGAAATGGAAACGTCCTTGAAGGGCCAAAACCTTACGTCCAGCCAGATCACCATAGACCAATTTACCCGCATGGCCGACAACCGTTGAACGACCCCAGTTTGGAATTTCAGAGTAGTCTACTACGACTGGATTTTCGATTTCTTCAGCCAGTTCTCCAAGACCTGATCCAAGGATCAAGCCAAACTCAGGTGCTTCCATTCCTTTGCCTTTCAAAAAAGCAGCTGTTTCATTGATTTTTGCTAATAATGTCATTGCATATCTCCTTTATGATTTCCTTAAAAATTGGCCAATTTTGTCAAATGTATTGGCATTGCGAATGGTCAACAGACGGTAATCCGGCATCTTGAGGACTTGTCTGTGGTAAGCGGTCTTTGTATAGGTTTCTTCTGAGTATTTGCCCCAGTAGATCCCTAGATTCCCACGATGGATGATTTCATCACCGAGCGAAAAAGAGGAGACCAGCTCCCAGACAGCATCCTGATTGAGGCCTTCTGTGTAAAAGAGAACATCCTTACGGGCCAGATCCTCCTGCCACCATCCTGGTAGAGCAGCGAGATCTTGCGCATAGTCCTCAGCTGAAAAGAGAGAAAAAGACTGGATAAAGGGATAGTGATCACGAAAGAAATGTCCCAGCAAATCTACCAATTCTGCTTTAGAACTAGCAGATTCAAAGAAGATATTGCCACTATTGATGTAGGTCTCTACCCCATCCAGCCCGATCGTTTGAAGCTCCTTTCGAAGCTCTGCCATCACGACCTTATTCTTCCCGCCAACATTGATCCCTCTTACGAGGAGAGCGAAGCGTGTCATCTTAGTTCAATTTGTCTAAGAAGCTTTCACCGATCATGGCTTTTTCAACACCAAAGTTCTCTGCAATCGTTGCAGAGATATCAGAGAAATGACCGACTGGAATCACACCATTGCCCTTGAAGGATGGGCTATAAGCCAAGAATGGAATGTATTCACGCGTATGGTCTGTACCAGCGTAAGTTGGGTCATTTCCGTGGTCTGCCGTGATCATCAAGAGGTCATCTTCACGCATCGCAGCGATGATTTCTGGCAAGCGTTCGTCAAACTCATGCAAGCAATCGCGATAACCATGAGCATTGCGACGGTGACCGTAAAAGAGCATCAAAAGTCTACCAAGTTGGTAAATGAGAAGCCTTCTTGGAACTCAGGAAGTCCCATGGTCTTAATCAAGGTATCCATACCGTGGCTATTTGATTTGTTGTGGCCCATATCGTGGTTGATACCAGCTCCGTTGAAGATATCGTTGATCTTACCAACTGCATAAGTATCGATACCCGCTTCGTTCAACTTGTCCAAAACAGTTGGCGCAAATGGTGAAACAGCCAAGTCACGACGGTTGGCTGTACGTGTAAAGTTTCCAGGTTCTCCAACATAAGGGCGGGCAATGATTCGACCAAGAAGAGCTGGACGTTCCAAAGTGATGGAACGAGCGTATTCACAGATACGGTAGAGTTCATCCAAAGGAATGATGTCTTCGTGAGCTGCAATTTGAAGGACAGGATCTGCTGATGTATAAATGATCAATTCACCAGTTTCCATTTGACGTGGTCCAAAGTCATCGATGACCGCTGTACCAGAATAAGGCTTTGTTGGCTTCACGGATGACCTTACGTCCTGAGAATTCTTCAATTTTTAGTCAAAGATTTCTTCAGGGAAACCATTCCAGAAGGTATCAAAAGGTTCTGTAATGTTGAGCCCCATGATTTCCCAGTGACCAGTCATGGTGTCTTTCCCAAGAGAGACTTCTTGCAATTTTGTCGCATAGCCAGTTGGGTTGCTTTCAGCTGGCACAGTCTTCAATGGTACTTCACGAGGAATATTTCCAAGACCGATTTTCGCCATGTTTGGTACATTCAAGCCGACGGTTTTAGAGATGTGTCCCAAAGTATCAGATGCTCCATCTGGAACTCCTGCATTGACAAAGTTATTGGCATCTGGTGCAGCACCGATCCCAACTGAATCCAGCACAACTAAGTGCATGCGTTTAAATTTTGACATATACTGCCTCTTTCCTTTATTAAACTAGCTATATTATACCATATCCCTATAAGAAGAGAGCCGTTGTTTGATCCGAGGCTGGGACAAAAGTCTTAGCCTCTCAATTATTTTTGGATTGTCGAGCAAGACGCAGTGGTTGAGTGGGCTCTACTACGCTAATTTCATCAGCTTTTACAGCCCTACTCAACTGTGCGGAGGTGGGACGACGAAATCGAATTCTAACGAATTACCGATTTCTGTCCCACTCTCTATTTTTCGATGATGACTGGGCCATCTGGTGTCCCTACAATCACTTTTGAAATCATGTTCAAGAATAAACCGTGCTCTACGACGCCTACGGTGTGATCCAGTTCATTTGCCAGAGCTTCTGTATCCTCTATCACCTTGAGGTCCAAGTCAATGATGAAGTTGCCTTGGTCAGTGACGAATCGTTGATCATCCGCGAGACGGAAAGCAGGAAGGTAACCTTTTTGCTCAAAGTGACGGAAGAGATTTTCAGCCCCGTATTGCACTACTTCCACTGGAAGCTTGAAAGCTCCAAGAGTTGCAACTTGTTTAGATTCATCCACGATCCAAATGCAGTCTTTTAGAATTGGTTGCGACGATCTTTTTCCATGAGGAGAGCACCACCGCCACCTTTGATCCCATTCAATTGAGGATCCACTTCATCTGCGCCATCCACTGTCACATCGACCACTTCGACATCGTCGATAGCCTTGAGCAGGGATGCCTAAACTTTCAGCCTGATCATAGGTCACACTCGACGTTGTGACAGCTGTGATCTGCAAAGCCTTCTTCTTTGATGCGACGACCCAATTCAGCCACAAAAATAATAAGCAGTTGACCCTGTACCAAGACCGACAATCATGCCGTCTTTGACAAACTCAGCCGCTTTAATTCCTACCTGTTCTTTTAGGTTTACCATCATAGACCTCCTTTTTATATTCTATTACAGTATAGCATATTCTGTAATAGATTTCACTAATTATTTGAAAACCTTTCCAAGTTTTTAGTTCTAAAAGCAAAACCTTGCCCGTCCGCTGACTTTACGATAGAATAGAGATGAATCTACAGGAAAAGAGAAATGACATGATTACTAAAGAATTTGATACTATTGCTGCCATCTCGACCCCTCTTGGTGAGGGGGCTATCGGGATCGTCCGCTTGAGCGGGACAGACAGCTTTGCCATTGCACAAAAGATCTTCAAGGGGAAAGATTTAAGCAAGGTAGCGAGCCACACGCTCAACTACGGTCATATCGTGGATCCAGATAAGGACGAGATTCTCGACGAAGTCATGGTGGGGGCCATGCGCTCGCCGAAAACCTTCACCCGTGAGGACATCATCGAGATCAATACCCACGGCGGGATTGCCGTAACCAATGAAATACTACAATTGGTCATCCGCGAAGGAGCTCGATTAGCTGAACCTGGTGAATTTACCAAGCGGGCCTTTCTGAACGGTCGGGTCGATTTGACCCAAGCCGAAGCCGTCATGGACATTATCCGCGCTAAGACCGACAAGGCCATGAACATCGCCGTGAAGCAACTAGATGGTTCCCTGTCTGACCTCATTAACAACACGCGCCAAGAGATCCTCAATACCCTGGCCCAGGTCGAAGTCAATATCGACTATCCGGAGTACGATGATGTCGAAGAAGCAACCACTGAGATCATCCGTGAAAAGACCAGTGAATTTGAAGCCCTCTTGACCAATCTCCTCAAGACTGCCCGTCGCGGTAAGATCTTGCGTGAAGGGATCTCTACTGCTATCATCGGTCGTCCAAACGTCGGCAAGTCTAGCCTCCTCAATAATCTTCTTCGCGAGGAAAAAGCCATCGTGACCGATATCGAAGGAACCACCCGGGACGTCATCGAGGAATACGTCAACATCAATGGGGTTCCCCTCAAACTGGTCGATACGGCTGGGATTCGGGAGACTGAAGACATCGTCGAGCAAATCGGTGTCGAACGTTCGAAAAAAGCCCTCAAGGAAGCTGATCTGGTCCTCCTGGTCCTCAATGCTAGCGAACCCCTGACCGATCAAGATCGCCAGCTCCTTGAGATCTCTCAAGATAGCAACCGCATCATCCTCCTCAACAAGGTTGACCTTCCAGAGAAGATCGAAATCGACCAACTGCCGGAAGATCATATCAAGATTTCCGTTCTGAAAAATCAAAACATCGATCAAATCGAAGACCGGATCAACGCCCTCTTCTTCGAAAATGCTGGGCTGGTTGAGCAAGATGCGACTTATCTTTCTAACGCTCGTCACATCTCCCTCATCGAAAAAGCTGTTGAAAGCCTGCAAGCGGTCAACGAGGGCTTGGCTCTCGGTATGCCGGTCGACCTGCTTCAAGTCGACCTCACCCGCACCTGGGAAATCCTCGGAGAAATCACAGGGGATGCTGCTCCAGATGAGCTCATCACCCAACTCTTCAGCCAGTTCTGTCTTGGAAAATAACAAAAAAATGCGTATGTTTCACACATACGCATTTTTTTGTTTTTATTTTGCTTGTTCTAATCGCTCGACGGTTTGATAAGCTTGGTAGATTAGGAAGAGCCCAGTAGCATTCAAGACTGGAATCGCAATCGGCAACTCGGTCACGATTTGTGAGAATGGTGAATTCCCTACAAAATGAAGTCCAAAACCCAGCTACTAAGTATCCCCAGCCTGCTAGACGTAAATCCTTGCGTCCTCTGCTTGCTTGGACAATTAGGAAGAGCCCTAGCATGACAAGACCTGTGTAGACCCAGTGAGACATGGGTGCATTGGCCACACGGCCGAGAATCCCTGACACCGTGTAAGAGAAACCTTCCGGCAGGTCCTGACGAATATAGGCAAAGTCCTCGACGATCTGGAAACCAAGACCAGAGGCAATCGCCAAGAGGAAGATCGACTTGAGGCGACGGACACTGAACAAATAGAGGACAAAGAAGATAGGGAATCAACAAGGGTTCCTCAAAGAGTGGCGCAGCGATGGCACTCTCGTACTGGTTCCAAAAGTCGCTATTTGGAGCGATCGCTTGAATCATGTCATGGAAATAGGTATTGGCAAAGCTAGACAACCAACCGGCAACAAAGCCCCCACCTAATAAAGAAAAGAGAACCGGTACCCAAGATAACTTCCACTTCTTAGCAAAATGAAAGAGAGCCCAGACAGCAGGAATTGCATAGACCAAAAGGATCAAGGTTGAAAGTCCCACAATCCCGTACTGGCTACCAGACATCCAGCCTTCTGTCAGTGACTGGGTCTCATAAGCCAAGCCAATCGCTAGCAAGAGTAAATAGAGAAACAAAATCGATTTGCGTTTCATAAAAGACCTTTCTATGGTGAAATGAAAAAGGCTGGAAGCCCAGTCTTTTCCGAGTACTATCATTGTAACAGGATCAGCTTAAAAAAACAATAAATGTGGATTAGTGAGAAAAATATAAAACGTAGATGGCGACAAATGGTTGACTAAATTTAGTTACTTAATCACCAACGCTCCATTTTCCTCCGTCGCCAAGAGCTTCTCATCTTTATCATATATTTTAAGTTTTATACTGCTCGGTTTGTTTTGAGTTGCATTGTATTGCTTTACTATCTCTTCTTTTAAATCAAAAAGCGTCTTACAATAATCTTTTGGATTTATATTTGCTAAAGATAGCATATTTTCTGATACAGAGAAGACAAGGATCACATACTCTTCATTATAATACACTTTCGCCATCTCAATTTCGCCATTGATTTGATTTTGAAGCATATAAGCAAATACTACATTAGGTTTTTCATTTCCAACCAATGAGGTAGGGGCTTGATTCATCCCTTTGACCACTGATTCTTTACTTTCCTTTGTAGAATCTTTTACATTCTGTTCAGTAGACTGCTCTTTTTTGTCTTCATTCTTCACTTCTTTTTGCACGCACGATGACAGAAATAGCGAGAGAATGGTCATTGTAGCAAACATAGTTTTTTTCATAGATTTTCTCCTTTTATTTTTACAAGTAGAAAACGACCTGTAATTGACCAAAATTGCATAAGCTTCCTGTAAAAGATATTCCAAACCTTTAATCTTATAACCAAATAGGTCATTAGAACTTTAATAGTTTAAAAAATTTTTATCTATTATTATTTTAGCATAATCACTCTTACTTCAGTACTGCAAGAATCTGACGAATCATGTCTGGATCCCCAGATGGCAATGTCACCGTTTCAGCATGGTCCAAAATCCCTTGGGTAAATTGCGTCATAAACTCCTCACTATTGAGTTCATCCGCAGACTGTTGCCAGTGGCTCGGTACAGGATAGATCGTCACTGTCCCATCACCGTTGGATGCATAAGTCACATGACCTTCTGCAGAAATAGGAGTAAACAACTGACGCATATCTTTTGGATAATCAACGCCCAAGCCACCATTATAAATCTTGGTTCCAGCTGCACTATTTGAAATATTTAACTCGGAAGGAACGTTCTTAATCACATAAGCCCAGACACGCGCAGCTTCGACCTGAGCATCGGTGTAGCCTGGATAATCATTCTGATCAGCCTTCTTCGAAGATTTAACCTCGCTATCCGATCGAGTATTCCACTTCTTGGCCTTACTCGTTTTAGACGTACTACTGCTATCATCTGTATCAGCTTGCTCCCGATCTTTCGGTTGCTCTTTCTTGCGATAGTAGAAATTGTCATCATCGCCATAAGCCGGTGACTGACCAGCCCAGATCCGATCCTTGGACTTATCCGAAGCATCGTCTTTGCCCGCTTTCTGACCTTTTGGAAGAAACAAAAGACCGTAGCCTCCAACACCCGACTTGGCACTGACCGTCATCTCAGCGATCTGGTCCTTCTGCTTAAAGCTCGATGCATCAAGCTCAACATCCTCGCTGACCAAGCCCTTGTCATCAAAGACCAGCTCATTGCCACGACCATCGATCCAAGTTCCCTTGATACTCGAGTAGTCCTTAGCCTTGATGGCTTTCAAATCCATACCAGACTGTTTCTTTTCCGAAGTACTGGTCTGCTTGGTATCCGAACTCTTAGGCGACACCGTCCTCTGAGGACGACCACACGAAGCCAAGACCAAAGCGAAAGCACAATTAGCAAACCTTTTTTTTCATATCAATCTCCCTTCACATACCTACTATTTTAGAAAAAAATAAGAAAGGAGAGTCAAAAGAAAAAAAGCGGAGGGGAGAATCAAATTAATGACCTAAAAGTCTGTAAAATTATGATTTGAATTTCTCAAAGAAAAAGAAGCTCAATGTATTGAGCTCCTAGACCATCATTTTTTTGTTTTTCTTGTTTTGGGACCGTTCGAAAACAACAAAGCTCTATAACTAGAAACATTGATACTATCAACTCACACATCCCACATAGACAGTTTCCCTTATGTTTTTAATATTCTTCAAAACTAAATCTTATACAAATTATTTAATCTTTTCTAACTCTAATATATTCATACATACTTCTACTCCAGTAACTACCCCCTTTACTATGAATAAATCCACATGAAAAACACAATCCTCTCCTTACTCAAAAATATTTGTCAATACTACTAAATGCTTCCAAAAACATAATCCTCTATTGTAATAAAACTATTATTTTCATCTTTCAAAAACTTTTATAAATCCAATATCCTTACACCTATCACCAAAAATAAAACCTAAGTGATTTTTAAATAATAATCAAAAAAACACATCACTCTCCATAGAAAAATCCCTTCATTTTTTTAAAAATATTCTATTATATCATACAAAAATAAGTTTTGGGACCATTCGAAACAACACAGCTCTAAAAACAAATCTGCTGAATATACAAGTGATGAATTAGTTTTGGGACCATTCGAAACAACACAGCTCTAAAAACTCAGTAGCCTGATTGGCTTTGCAGATGAAAGTTTTGGGACCATTCGAAACAACACAGCTCTAAAAACGTCGAAACTAAGAAAGTTGAGATCGACGGAGTTTTTGGGACCATTCGAAACAACACAGCTCTAAAAACCCTTCTATAGCGATAAGCAGCAAAGTCAACAGTTTTTGGGGACCATTCGAAACAACACAGCTCTAAAAACAGATCACTAAAAAGAGCCTCGTTCACTGTCTTGTTTTGGGACCATTCGAAACAACACAGCTCTAAAACGATCAGCACCCAGCGATCAAGCTCGGTAGTTTTTGGGACCATTCGAAACAACACAGCTCTAAAAACTTCATCTTTCTTTTCAGGAAAGAAGATGGCGTTTTGGGACCATTCGAAAACAACACAGCTCTAAAACCGCCAAGAATAGCAGTTTTACTCCTTGAAGTTTTGGGACCATTCGAAACAACACAGCTCTAAAACATATTAGAACGGCCTCCCGTGAAGCCTCCGTTTTGGGACCATTCGAAACAACACAGCTCTAAAAACTCTAAGGAGGTAGCAAATGGAAAAAAATTAAAAGTTTTGGGACCATTCGAAACAACACAGCTCTAAAACTTGCCTTTTGTTGCATCGGTGTTGCATTGCGTTTTGGGACCATTCGAAAACAAACTACAGCCTCTAAAAACAGCTACTATTGGAAACAAGCCCAGGAAAAGTTTTGGGACCATTCGAAAACAACACAGCTCTAAAACTGAGGGATTGGCCATCTTCAACACATTCTCGTTTTGGGGACCATTCGAAACAACACAGCTCTAAAACATTCTTCGATATTTTTCCCGTGTACTAGCGTGTTTTGGGACCATTCGAAACAACACAGCTCTAAAACATCATTGACTTTTTGATAACTCCGTCTTTGGTTTTGGGACCATTCGAAAACAACACAGCTCTAAAACTCTGCCAATACTGCTGCTGTCGTCAAAATAAGTTTTGGGACCATTCGAAACAACACAGCTCTAAAACAGAGGCATTTATTTAAGGCCGTCAACTGCTGTTTTGGGACCATTCGAAACAACTACAGCTCTAAAACATTATTTGATTTCGAAATTTCCAAACAGCGAGGTTTTGGGACCATTCGAAACAACACAGCTCTAAAACCTCGTAGAATGATTTTTCTTTCGAAATTGCGTAATCGCGCTATTCGTCCTAGCTAGACTTCAGTCCGTCTGAATCCGTTATTACTGCTATTATAGCATATTTTCAGCATTTAAGAAATAATCTTTATCTAGTATAAATTGCGGAAAAATTGTAGACTTGCTTTGGTTCTAAAAATAAGACAGATAATTGATTTAATCCAATATATTCTATTAAACTTTCAATTTCTTTCTCTGATAAGTAAGCAGCTACATTTATAAAAACAAGGAGTCTCTTTTTGATAGATATTTGAAAACCTGTACAATTTCCATGCACTTTTCAAATACAGTATCGCTTATTGTTTCTACTTTAACACCTAATGCTTCGATCAACTCTAGGATAGTGATTTCATCATATTCTAGATCCAATTCATTTTCTAAACACTCATAAGCTAATAATGCAGTGATCGTCACAACTAATTTCTCTATCATTGACTTCACTTCTGGTTTTTCATTCAATTGATTTTTCTAAATCCGCATGTATCAATTTTAGCATGGAAGTTGAATTTAAATTATAGCCTAAAAATATCAGTTATTACCAGAAGTTCGGATTCTTTTAATGATATCAGATGAGAGTCAAATATCTTTAAATCACTATCACCATTGTATTGATAAAATTGCTTCACAAGGTCTGAAAAATACTTGCTGATCTTCAAGGGGCTAAGAAGGTAGCATTTGTTATTGTTATTGCCTCATCTAATATAGGAAATTAATCTTCATCTGAAAATTCCTCTCCTAAAAATACTAAACGTGAATCTGAATTTGCTACACTTGTATCTCTTTCACCGCATAAATAGATCATACGGGAAAACTGTTTTTCCGTAACTGTCAGCAATGTAATACTCCCTTTTTAGGATTATGGTTTTTTTAATCGTTCAATCATTGCATTATTTGCTGAATTATTTAGCAACAACTTACTATAAATGGAAAACTGATGCATGATAAATCCTTCATCAATCAGAAATTGCCTAAATTTACGGTAGGCTTTCTTCTCCTCTGCTGTTTCAACTGGCATATCAAACATTAAAATCATTCGCATATATCGATAACTCATATCCTAAACTCAGGAACTCCTTTTCTCAGGATTATTTAATGACTGAATGACTTTCTTCGTATAATCACTGACAATATTCGTTAAGTACATTTCTTTATCATTGTATTGAAAAGTATCTGAAAATATCGAGAATAATTCTCTTTTGATCTTTACAAATTCTGAACCTCTATTTTCATATACAATACGATCAATAATTGGTCGAAACGGCTCCATAATATCACTTGCGAGGTTAAATTGATTAAACTGATTCGCATGCTTCAATCCTAGCTGAGTCATACAACCTGATAACGCAATCTCACGCGCAAACATGCTCAATAATAAAGTATAACCATAATCCAATGCAGCATTGATATCATTATCTTGCTCACGACTAAAATCATTCCCAAATAAGGTATTAAAATATATTCGCGCAGCATGTCCTTCTCGATTATTTGGATCAAAAATTTCTAACCCGTCATATAACTTTATGATTGATTGTGATTTTTCATAAAAACCACAACTTCCTAAATATATTGCTTGATTCAATATCTTTTGAGAAATGATGCTTGTCCATACAAAACCTTTAGTTTCTTCATTCCAAGAAATCTGTTTAGATAATTGTAAACTAGAATCATGACGTCCATAATAAGGCATTAAATGGGCAGTTGGAAGTCTTTTATCATCACAAAGATCACTAACACATTCTCATCAATAAGCCGTTTTACAAGCATGGTCGACAAGACTATATCAGTTGTTTCAAGAAGTAAGATATCAATCTCGGACAGATGGATTAGTTCTGTCCGAGATGCATCTTTAAAAATTAAATGATTGTTTTTATAGGTTAATTTAGAATGAGTGTTTACAACTACTGTACGCCACCCCATTACTCTTCTCCTAATTTGCTCAAGTCAATTCGAGTTTCGTAAAGGCCTGTGATAGATTGATGGATGAGGGTTGAGTTTAAAAGTGATGAAGGTGTATAGTCTCTATAACGAGGAATTTTAACACCTAAAAAAATTCAAAATCAGAGGCACTTCCTTGAAGTTAACTCAAATAGTCCTGCATTTTTTTACTATTTTCTGGACCAATAAAACTGAAACAGATGTCTTTTTATATCAACTGTTTCCCAATTAGAAAAAGCTTCCTGATCTTTCTCCATTTTTAAGGCTCCAACATACTTATCATTAAAACGAAGAACATATTCTAAAAGTTCAGCAAACTCTGCTCTATGTTTATTAACATACTCCAAGTGTTCCGGTTCGAGAGTTGTTAATTCTCTTCGCATGGTATAAAAGAGTAGTATACTTGGCAGGAAGGACTAATTCGTTCCCTTTTATGAATTTCTCCCCGTTTATTGTTAGTCGATAAAATACTTGCTAGTCTTCTTCTTGTACCATCAGGAAATTCAAACAAACTATATTTAGGTAAAATGATAGTTGAAAAGAATGTCTCAAGTATCCTTTTCCAAGTAGATAATTTTCTTTATTCTTTTCGAAATCAATTTTATCTAAAATAGATATACCTTGAAACTCAAGAATTGTTTTTCGTTGTTTTTTTGTTCCTTTCTCAATAATCGCTTTGACTAAGATTGCGTATGAATTAGAAATACCAGCGTAACCACCGTATTTTCGAGGGTCAAGTCCTTGTTTTAATTGAGACAAGATTTTTCTTTACTATCTTCAGATGGCTTAGGAGATGGATTTGAATTAAACAATCCTCTAGGGTTTACCTCTATCTAACCCATGTGTTTGAATTTCTGTTTTCTTTACAATATTAACTTGTGGAAGAGCAAGTACTTTTTTTGATAATCGTGAAGTCTTTTTCTTTTATCCCAAAGCGATCTCTCCAGTATCTTTGGAATATTCAATATTATCTCTTTTACGGTGGTTCCGTCTGCGTAATGTACCTCTTCTTTAAAGAAGTTCAACAAGTTTGAATAGAAGAAATACTTTTCAGTTGCTTTTTCAACTTCTTTGGGATCTTTGGTTCTTGAGATGTAGCGCTTAAGATCGTACTTTTGATAGTCACCATAAACGAATTCAGGCTCTAGTTTAGGATATTTCTTGAGGATAGCCTTAGCCACTACTGCATTTAAATAAGCATCATGTGCGTGGTGGTAGTCATTGATTTCCCGTACCTTGTATAATCTAAATTCTTTACGGAAATTGGAAACTAAATTAGATTTCAAAGTGATAATTTTGACAGCACGGTTTTTCTGGTTCTTCTTAATAACCTCTCCATTAAAAACGAAGATCCAAAATCTGTGCAACATGTTTTGTGATTTGGCGTGTTTCAACCAATTGACGCTTAATAAAAACCAACCTTATCACGTTCGTCCAATCCACCACGTTCAGCTTTCGTTAAATTATTAAATTTACGATCTGAAATCAATTTTGAATCCAACAATTGTTGCCAAAAAGTTTTCCTTTTTTTGAACAATTTCTATACTAGGAACATTATCCGATTTACCACGATTATCTTTCGAACTTGTTAACACACGATTATCAAGAGAATCATCCTTAATAAAAAGCTTGTGGAATGATATGGTCTATGTCATAGCTACTCAATTGATTAATATCAAGAGGCTTTTCCTGTGTACATATCTTTTCCATTTTGGAGATAGTAAAGGAAAAGACGATCATTTTGGAGTTGAATATTATCTGTTGGATGTTCCTTTTAGAATTTTGGAGTCAAGACCAGATGCTAAATTGTTTAATGAATCCTCAATTCGTTTATATCTTTGTTGAGAATTCTTTTTCCTTTAGCAGTTGTCTGATTTTCTCGTGCCATCTCAATTACAATAGACTCGGGATCAGACCCCATAACTTTCACAAGTTCATCAACTAACTTTATACTCTGTAAAAATTCCTTTTTTTAATAGCAGGACTACCAGGAAGATTTTTGAACAACTTTTCGCAAATTATCTGTTTCACCCACAACTTGTGCGTTTTGGATAATTTCCTTGAAAGAAAGTCCATCATCTTTTATTAACTGCATAAAATTACGATTGCTCTTACCATCATCCATCAAGTAATCAAGAATACTATTACCTGTTTGTTTATCCCTGATACCGTTAATCAATTTGGCAGAGAGTTTGCCCCAGCCAGTGTAATGTTTACGAGATAGTGACTTAATCACTTTCTCATCAAAGACAGAATTATATTGAGCAAGACGTTGCTTAATCATTTCTCGATCTTCAAAAATTGTGAGAGTATGGATAATATTTTCAAGAATCTCTTCATTTTTAGGATCATCTATAAACTCTTTATCCTTGATAATTTTGAGTAAATCATGATAAGTAGAAAGACTAGCGTTAAAAAAATTTTTTTCGATTCCTTTTATTTCGATTCCATCGTAACCATAAACAATATGAAGATAATTTATAATATCTTTTTCTGTTACTTTTCTTTTGATTTTTTTAAAAAATATTTTCACTATTTTCCTTTTTTTGTCCACTATCAAGGAATTCATAGTCTCTCATTCCTTCTGCAATAAATTTAACTTTTGTTAATTCATTGTAGACAGCAAATGTTTCATACAACAGGCTATGCTTAGGCAAAAACTTTTTCTTCTGGCAGATACAAGTCAAAGTTTGTCATCTTATTGATGAAGTCTTCCGCAGATCTTGCTTTATCAACCATTTCTTCAAAAATTCCATGGTCTGATTGCATCGTCAGAATTTCGAGTCAGCCAAGCAAAATCACTATTGCCACGAGCTAATGGGCCTACATAATAAGGAATACGGAATGTTAGGATATGTTCGATTTTTTTCTTTGTTCGCTTTTAGGAATGGATAGTATTCCCTTGGTTCCGGAGAATAGCATTCATTTCTTGAAGATGAATTTGATGAGGAATAGAACCATTATCGAAAGTACGTTGTTTTCTCAAAAAATCTTCACGTTCAATTTTTTCAAGAAAATACTCTGCTCCTTCAATTTTAGAAATGAGATTTTTGATATATTTGTAAAATCCTTCTTGAGTAGTTTTTCCATCAATATATCCAGCATATCCATCTTTAGAATCATCTGAAAAAACTTCCGCATATTTTTCTGGAAGATTTCTTCTTACGAATTGTTTTAATGCTGAAAGATCATTTTGATGATTGTCATAACGTTCTATCATAGAAGCAGATAGTGGAGCCTTTGTCCCAGGATCTTTAACAGATAATATCCCTGCTAGTAGTATGGCATCATAGAGTTTTTTTAGCCACAACAAAAAGATCAGCATAAACGTCCCCTAATTTGCTCCCAACAAACTTTTCCAAGTCCTCTTCATAAGTATCCTTAGAAAATTGTAGTGGAGCTTTTTTTCTTCTAAGTCAAAATGTTTCTTAAAAATCAGCTTGATTACCCAACAATTAATTTTAAAAACTCAGAAAAATAAACCCGTTGATTTTTTTCATCAGGAAATAGTTTTAGGACACGGTCTCTTTTAGCAGCTTTACTAATCTTATCGGTAAAAATTTCTTCTACCTGTGCATTTCCTTTGCTAAAGTGAACTTTCCTCAAAAAGTGTTATCATAAATACTTGTAAATTCATTAAAGATTTTTTTGAATATCATTGTTTTTAATATCAAATGTGTCTTCATACAAAAAAATGTCCACGATATTTAATGATATGTGCCAAAGCTAAATAGATTAAACGCAAATCAGCTTTCTCTTTCGAATCTGCAAGACTTTTTCTCAAATGATAAATCGTTGGAAACTGTTCATGATACTCTTTCTTCCTCTAAAGTTCCAAAAAAATTGGATATTTACTTCCTCCTTTATCTTCAGGAACTAGGAATGAATCATCTAAGCGATGGAAAAAAACTCTCATCCACTTTTATTCATTTCTGCAGCAAATATTTCCTGCAAATACATAATTCTATTTCGACGTCTTGTATATCGACGTCTTGCAGTTCTTTTCAACCGACGATCTGCAGCAGTATTTCCTGCATCAAAAAGAAGTGCACCTATTAAGTTTTTCTTAATAGTCTTCTTATTGGTATTTCAAGAACCTTCATTTTTGCTGGAACCTTATAATCATCTGTAATAACTGCCCAGCCTACGCTATTTGTACCGATATCTCAAGCCAATTGAATATGGTTTTTCATAATTTTTCTCCTTTATGTCTTGCATTTGCGATGATAAAGTTGTAGAATAATGGTGTTGGGATTATTCGAAACAACACAGCAAGTTAAAATAAGGCTTTGTCCGTATCCAACTTGAAAAAGTGCGCACCGATTCGGTGCTTTTTTGTGCCTATTTTCATCTATCCCTAATTAGTCATTATATTAACTTCATTTTACTCCTTCCTTCCTCAAAAATCAATTCATTATATGGAGATATTCCATCTATTTTTAACTTCTTTCTTACACAAAAAGGAACTCGCATGCACGAGTTCCTTTTTCTTCATGTCCCCTGCCGGAATCGAACCAGCAACTACTCCTTAGGAGGGAGTTGTTATATCCATTGAACTAAGGGGACCGATAAAAAAAGAAGCGAGATCACTCCCGCCTCCTTGTTCGTCTTAACGACGGATTTCTTTAATACGAGCTGCTTTACCTTGCAATGCACGAAGGTAGTACAATTTCGCACGACGTACTTTACCGTAACGTACAACTTCAATCTTTTCTACACGTGGAGTGTGTACTGGGAATGTACGTTCAACACCGACACCGTTAGAGATTTTACGAACAGTGTACATTTCAGTGTGTCCTTGACCTTTACGAGCGATAACAACGCCTTCAAAGATCTGGATACGTTCACGAGATCCTTCGACAACTTTCGCGTGTACACGAACAGTGTCACCAGGACGGAATGCAGGGATATCAGTACGAAGTTGACCTTCAGTCAAGCTTTGGATTAATGGATTCATTTTATTCTCCTATCTTCGTCAATCTTGAGGGACCTCCCTCAGCGGATAAACTGTATTTTTGTGCTTCCATTACGCACAGAAACTATCATATCAGATAATTTCAGGTTTGTAAAGCTCTTTTCTCTACTTTTTCGCAACTTTTTGACCGGAATAAATGCTCCACTCTTTTGGTAGGCAATAGGCGATGGCGCAAGCAATGACAAAGAATGGCAGATTGGCATAGCCAAAGACTTCTCCTCCGATCAAGATCGGTGCGAGCAAGGTCGTCGTCGCACTGCCAAAGACACTGGCATATCCGATAGCAGCCACGACTAAGACTGGTAAGCCCAGCATAGGAGCAAGAAAGACTCCAAGCGTAGCTCCGATCGCAAAGAGCGGTGTCACTTCTCCTCCTTGGTATCCAGCAGAGATGGTCACCACGGTAAAGAGGAGCTTCAAGATCCAGTCATAACTCTGCGCACTGCCCTGATGAAAAGCCACATCAATCAGATTGGTTCCAAGTCCACTATAAGTGCCGACCTTGGTCAGCTGGAGGGTCAAGAGGACCAAGCTGAGTCCAGCCCCTATAAGGGCAATCCGGATATAAGGATTAGGCAAGACTTGAGCGACTGTTTTCTTCAACCAGGAAAGGCTAATTGCAAAGAGTTTCCCAGCGAGGCCAAAAGCCAGGCCAAGAAGGGCAACTTTGATCAAGGTCTCTGGTGTCCAGCTCAGCGTTTCTCTTAGTGGCACAGCAAATTTCTCTAAACCAAGGGCATGAGAGGTGAAGCTAGCCACGATTGAGGCGATGAGCGCTGGATAGAGAGCCATCAACTGCAACTCCCCAACTGTCAAGACTTCAAGGGCAAAGAAGGTTGCTGCGAGCGGCGTCTGAAAAAGCCCCGCAAAACCAGCTGCCATCCCGGTCATGAGAAAGATACGCGAAGCATCTGGGAATCTTGATATGACGGGCAAAACGATGCGAAAGGGTCGCTCCGATCTGGACCGCTACACCTTCCCGACCGACCGAACCACCAAAGAGATGGCTCATCCAGGTCGTCAGCATGATCAAAGGCACCAAGACCAAGGGGATTTTCTCCTCACGCGCGTGTCCGACATCAAAGATGAGGCCCATCCCTTTTGAAGCCTTGCCACCAAAACGTTTATAGAGATAAACGATGACAAGCCCCGCTAAGGCTAGAAAAAGAATCAAGGGCCAATGCTGGCTTCGGAAATCTCCAATCAGGAGAAGACCTTGACCAAAAATCATGTCAATGGCACCGACCAAGAGACCAATGAAAAGCGCCATCCCTGTTAGGACCACATACTGTTGTGCTTTTTGCTTGATCGATAGACTAGTCACGCGCCCTCACCTCCTCTTGGAAGTCTCTCGAGCGCTTCATCATATCTTGAAACTGAGCTTGAATGGTCGCACGATACTGCTCATCCGTCACGAGAGAGCCGACTTTCTCAAGCACCTCTCTCCCTTCCTTGATCGAGCACAGGTAAGCCCTGCTGCTCCTTATATTCTACAATCTGACCGACACAGACCATCCGTCTTTCCAGCAAGGCTACAAGCTCTTGATCGATCTGGTCAATGTCCTTACGAATCTGATCTAAATCCATGTGTCTCCTCTTTATTTTGGATATAAATCGAGGCTGTAATCCATCGATCCAGCCTCTTTGTCATTAATTTGCTTTTGCTACGAGTTCTTCTGCAAAGGCTTCTAATTTTTCAATGTCTTCGTCTTCTGCAGACAAATCAACTTTGACACACTCAGAACCTTTTTCAGCACCAGTCGCAGCGAAGCAACGGTCGAAATCATCAACTGCTTTACAGAATTCATCGTAGAAGGTATCACCTGATCCTACCACACCGTAAAGTTTGCCTTTGAGATCAAGGCCAGCCAAATCTTCGTAGAAATCTTGGATCTCATCTGGAAGCTCTCCATCACCGTATGTATAAGTCGCTACCACTGCGATATCTGCATCAAGGAAGTCCTCCGCATCCACAGTTGTACACTCATCCACATCTACTTCGACACCAAGATCACGGAATTTGTCCGCTACGATATCAGCAATTTCTTCAGTATTTCCAGTCATACTAGCAAAAACAATCTTCGCTACAGTCATAATTTCCTCCCAAAAGCTATTTCCCGTATTATACCACTTTTTCAAGCATTTTGCACGAAACCTTTCCCGATAAGGTGAAAGAAGGGGCTTGTTTCAGGAAATTAGATCGATTGAAGCTAATCACCCTCGTTTTCTTCTTGAATTGCTTTAATAGTTTTAATTTCTTCATCCAGCTTTTTATCAAAATCAGACTTATTTTTGAAGGGATACGAATAGGTGCGCCAAGTATACCATTTGAGGCCTTCTTCACCCTTATAGTACCACTCTATTCTAGTAGGTAAAAACTCTTTGTTGTAGGGTGATTCGAACCTTAGAAAATTGACGGTTTTTCTTTAAATAAATCGCTTCAAATTCTGGGGGATATTCTTCTTTCATCAATTTATCGTCCACAAATCTTTTTCGGTGAGCTAGTAATTTGATAGTTCGATTTCTTAATTTCATCAGTAGTAATTTTCTTACTTAATAGAACTGATGATAATTCGTTATTTACTGCAGAACTGAAATACTTATTTCTATCACGATCTACATTATAACCACCGTATACTGTATCGTCTTTTACTGCTGTTTCATCATTATAGTAATATTCTTTTTCCTCAAGGTCCAACCCCAACCTCAAAAATGCTCATCGGTAGAATCTCCCATTTTAATCATAACAAATTGCTTTTTTTCTTTAAAAGATTCAATGCCGATTGATTGTAACTACAACTACTTAGGAATACTGCAATAAGCATTACGACCAACACTACCACAATTGTTTTTGGAAATTGTAACCATCGTTTTCTTTTAATTAATTGTTTAACTTTCTTTTATCATATCCATTTCATTCTATCAAAATATCCAATCCAAATGAAGTGTCTTCCTATCAATAAAAGCTAGCCTTATATAAAGCTCAGCTTTATCTAAAAACTATGTTAATCTCCTCATTTTCCTCTTGAATTTCTTTAATATTTTCGATTTCTTCATCCAGCTTTTTATCAAAATCAGACTTATTTTTGAAGGGATAAGAATAGGTGCGCCAAGTGTACCATTTTAGTCCTTCTTCACCCTTATAGTACCACTCAATTTTTGTTGGTAGAAATTCTTTGTTGTAGGTGATACGGACTTTGGAAAACTGACTATCCTTGATAGAATATCTCACCTTCAAATTCAGGCGGTTGTTTTTCTTCTAATATTTTTATTGATGAATGAATCAGTTGAACGAGTAATTTGATAGTTGGAATCTTTTATATCTTTAATATTCATTTGGTGATTTAAAAGTGCTGAAGTGAGCTCAATATCCAAAGCTCTTTTATAATACTCCGCAGCACTATATTCCTGACTACCACCATACAATTTATTATTTTTATTGCAGCTCCATGGTAATAAAAATTCTTTTCTCTTTTAAATCAAAAACCCGCACTGATTGATTCCTTGTTATCATCACCAGACAAGATGTGTGTCTCTATAAACCTTTTGCTTCTCTATAATAGACTTTTGAATTCTCTTGAATCTTACCTCTTTGAACAACTATGAAAAATACTAGCTATAGTAAGCAATAAAAGAATTAACAATAGGAAAGATTTTAGACTGAATAATCTCTTTTTAATGAATTTCATATATCTCTCATTCTAGCAAAATATCCATCTAAAAGGAAGTGTCTTCTAACAATAAAGCTGAGCCTTTACTATGCTCAGCTTTTATTTCAAATCTGGTTTAATCACCTTGTTCTCTTCTCGAATCTCTTTAATAGTTTCAATTTCTTCATCCAATTTCTTATCAAATTCAGACTTATTTTTAAATGGGTAGGAGTACGTACGCCAAGTGTACCATTTTAGCCCTCCTTCACCCTTTATAATACCACTCAATTTTTGTCGGTAAGAATTCTTTTGTTGTAGGTGATGCGGACTTTGGAGAATTGACTATCCTTGATAGAATATCTACCTTCAAATTCTGGCGGATATTCCTCTTTCAATAATTCTTTATTTACTAAAGAATCTGGTGAGCGTGTAATTTGATAATTATTCTTTTTGATTTCATCTGGTGAAATTTTCAGATTAACTAAAATGGATGATATTTCTCTGTTAAAAGAACGTTGGTACATTTCTTTAGTTCCATAATTTTCCATAACCACCATATAATTTATTCTTCTTAATAACTGCAAAAATACAATTGTACAATTCCTTATCTTTTTAAAATCAAATCCTACTCCAGTACTCCTCTTTTTCCCCAGTCATTTTTATCTTGTACCAAAACAAATCTCTGTTTCTGTAAAATATCATACGCACTACTGGTGGTCTTTCGGATAGAATTGACTTTGAGTATAGTCATACTAGCCAGTATTATTATCAGCACTGCCATTAAGAGATTTCTTAAATTTATTATACTCTTCCACTTTTCTTCTTCTGACATTCCTTTTTGTATTTCGTTGCCATGCTTTCATAATCTTGATTTCCTTTCCTTGCTATATCCGCAAATTTCCCTTTGACCTGTATCTTCATCTACTTCACCCAAATCGAGTTCATATTTAAATATTTTTTTAGCACGTGCACGAGTAGCTGGTTCTGGCGCTATTCATATCAAGCTTTATCATGTTTCCTTTGTAAAAACTCTGTAACATCGGAATTTTGACCTGTTGAGGGACCATAGTTAAAGACTCTGTATTGGCGATTTCTCTTAATTCTTCATTAGAATATTTTTCCTGGATTGGAATCATAGCGACCATCTGCTAGTTTATGATTGTCATAGGCATCCCATTGACTCTCAAACTCGCCGGTATCTAAATTCACAATAAACTCCACCATCCGCGCATTGTTCAAATCTTTTCCTTTAGCTGAATTGCCCTGAGGGACTTGAACTTTCATATTATAGGGACGTTTGAAAGCCATCTTTTGGATTAAAAGCGATTATGGTAGTTAGAGCCAGTTGTGTAATCAAATTCAATATTATTTTCTTTACCATATGCTAACAGTTTTTCGTAATCATTCGCGCCATCGTAGTGACTCCGAATATAGTAAATTGCTTTGCGATCCAAATAGTAGCGGAAGAAAAACATGTTTTATTGGTTTCATTCTAACAAAATATCTATCCAATGTAAAACCGCTTCCACAGCTCCTGATTAGTGATAAATGCTTGCTGATGGGCCTTTCTTATGTTAAAATTGACAGAGAAAAATGAGGTAATGCATGAACGTAATGAATGAAATTCTTGAAAAGATTCAAGCTTTATGACACGATTATTATCCACCGTCATCAGAATCCGGATCCGGATGCGATTGGTAGCTCAGGTAGGGCATGCGGATCTCCTGCGTGCACTTCCCTCAAAACGAGTCTTGGCAACTGGCTATGATGAACCAACCTTGACTTGGCTTTGCTTGAGATGGATACTGTCAGCGATGAGGGACTATGCTGGAGCTTTGGTGATTGTCTGTGACACGGCCAATACTCCCTCGCATCGATGACAAGCGCTATACGAATGGTGATTTCCTGATTAAGATCGACCACCACCCAAATGACGATGCATATGGGGGATCTGCTCTGGGTTGATACTGAGTCTAGCTCTACCAGTGAGTTGATCGCACTTTTTCTAAGGGAATTGATCTCGAACTTCCTGTTAGTGCTGCGCGTCTTCTCATGCTGGGATTGTCGGCGATACTGGTCGCTTCCTTTATCCTGCTACTTGACTCGGACCTTTGAGATCGCTGCAACTCTTCGAAGCATTCCCTTTGATTTTTACAGCCCTTGCTCGGCAGATGGATACGATCAATCTCAAAAACCGCTAAGCTTCAAGGCTATGTTTATGACTCATCTCGAGATCGATGAACATGGCGCTGCGCGTGTGACTTTGACACAAGAGCTCTTGAAGAAATTCGATCTACGTGATTCCGAGACTGCTGCAATTGTTGGAGCTCCTGGACGCATTGATACCGTATCTGTTTGGGCTATCTTTGTCGAGCAGGCCGACGGTCACTTCGTGTCCGGATGCGTAGCAAACGAAAAGTGATCAATGAAATTGCCAAACGTCATCAATGGTGGTGGCCATCCACCAGCCAGTGGAGCCAACTCCTACTCCCTCGAAGAAAACGACCAAATCTACAAAGAGCTACAAGAGTGGCTCTCACGAACGAAGAGCTGAGAACGATTTCTCAGCCTTTTTATCTTGGTCATGGGGTTTTCATTTGATATTTTCTTATGGTAAAATAAAGCTAATAAATTTTAAGGAGACTTATTATGGAAAAATCGTTTGTTTATCATTATCTCTGCTGCGGTAGCGATTCTTAGTTCTTTCTTGCCATGGGCAAAGCCCTTAATGCTGGTGCCTTTGGTTCATACAGCTGGAATGGCACTTTCGAGGAGATGGATGGTTCGTTATTATCTTCTGCAGTCGTTGCGATTGTCCTTGCTTGCTTGAACGATGTGAAAATCTTCACTACCAAAAGGTTTTTGCAATTGGTGTTATCGTAGCAGGAGCTCTCTCAACTATCGTAACATTGATCGATCTATTTGGTGTAAACAAATATGCTGTTGACTTCAATGGTTATGGCGTTTCAATTGGCTTTGGTTTGATCCTTGCTTTAATCGCATCAATCGCTATTGTTGTAACTGGTCTCTTGGCGATGTCAGGTGGTAAAATCACTAAAGGAACATTCGAAGAACTTGCTGAATCTGGTAAAGGATTTGCCCAATCTGTTGGACGCGTGACAACTTCTACTGTAAAAACTGCTGTAGATGAAATCAAAAAAGAATCACACGAACACACTGAGGGACAAGCTGATCAACCAGTTGAAGCACCAAAAGATCCAAATCAATCTGAACAATAATAAGATTAGATTCACCTTGGCTTAGCCAGGGTGATTTTTTTGATCATTAATTTAAATAAAATTAGTGAAAATACTTGTCAAGATCCTGGAAATTTGGTAAACTAGCTTAGTAACAATCTATGGCTCGGAAAGAGACCATGGCAGAAAGGAAATATTGCAAAAATGAAAAAGATATCCATCCAGAATATCGCCCTGTTGTCTTCATGGACACTACTACTGGTTACAAGTTCCTCAGCGGTTCAACTAAAGTACTCTAGCGAAACAGTTGAATTCGAAGGTGAAACTTACCCATTGATCCGTGTTGAAATTTCATCAGACTCACACCCATTCTACACTGGACGTCAAAAGTTCACTCAAGCAGATGGACGTGTGGATCGTTTCAACAAAAAATACGGTCTCAAATAAGAACCAACACAGAACCACTTCCCTTCGGGGAGTGGTTTTTGAGTTCTTCCTCATGTAAGTGTACAATAGAAAAAAATGCAATACAAAACAGAAACATTGGGGACTTATCTCGATTTAAAACCCTACCACCATTATGCCTCCATTCCTCTTATTCGTTTTGAGAGGGATTTATCAGATACGTTCATCCTCTGCTTTTAAAAGGGAGATGCAGATCCATGTGATTGATCTAGAGCAGGATTCTGGTCAGAGTCTTTTTCACATGCCAGTCTCATAGAGCGTCAGGAGCTCTTTGATGGCATTGCTGCGGTTCCTCTAGAATCTCTGAGTACTTTCTATATTTTGGCTTTTCCTCGAGATCTTTACGAATTTTCTGCAGAAGCACGGTTAAAGAATATTGTTGCTCTCTATCAGGCGCACGAAGAAGTCCTCCATTTTTTTAAAAAAACACGAATTATTGGAGACCAAGTGACAGCTTATGAACTAGAGTAGAAAGCTACAGTCAAAAACATGGTAGACCTTGACCTGTTTCGTTATACGAGTCGTTCTGAGGTGGAAGACCCAAGTTCTTTAGCAGTTGTCTCCAGTAAAGACTATGACTTCATTCCAGATTTTCATCCCTTCTTATCTAGTAAGCGAGGCGGCAAGGTCTTAAGCATCCCAGCTGACTATCTGGACCCTAAAACTGGGCAAAGGCCACCTTTTGAAAATCATGGGGCTGGTACTTGCGAGATCAGCAACTCAAACTTGATGGAAACCTCAAACACACGCGCAACAGACGCTGACGTTCTTCTCAACTTTCTATCGACATTGTCAGCAAGCACTACTCTTTCAGGGGAAATTTTCAGAGGCCAGTGCTCTGTCTTTCTAGATCAGTTGGAATTTAAGGTCCCACAAGATACCAATCTGACCTAGAAAAAGCCTACCAAGAGTTTCTAAGCATGGTAGAGAGAACGAAAACGCAGCCCTCTTGTGGCAGGTGAGACTGAGTAGAGCTACGGGGTCCCCTAGCCTGTTATTCTTCATTTTCTGATTTTTCTTGATGATGCTTCCATTTGAACGCCACCATCTTATAGTTTCTATAATAACGGCCAGCTCCATCTCCAACATAGCTGATCGGTGAGAAAGTATCACCTAGAGGTACCATCTTCGTCAATCAAGTCTTCTTCTACTTCACGACGTGTTACACGAGCAATATTATCAATGCTCACATTCTACAAATTCAACAACTTGGCATTCAATGGAAACTGGACAAGCTCGTTACCATTGGAGCGTCTACAGTTTCCCCAATTGTATAGTCTAGACCTGTAAGAGCAAACTTTGTCCTTGCGGCTATTGAAACCAGCAATTTCAACTTCTGTTAAGAGCTCCTCTGTAGGGATATTCACGTGAACGATCCGTGTTTTTAATTTCTGTGACGGCATTCCCTTTGGTTCTCATAGCGACCACCATCATACTACCGAGAGTATAGGCTGAACTAGAGGTCGAAATATTATATCCATGCGCATCATCCTTGTATCCTAAGAAAAATACAGGAAATCCAAAATATAATTTACGTGTTTCAAATGTTTGTTTCACAGTTTTCTCCTTTTTATTGCTTCTTGTTCCGGAACATCGGTTAGCTTCGCCACGTCCTGAATTTCACGGTAAATTGGCCATTTTCTAAGATCAGGATGCGATCATAAATGGCTGGCGCAATTCGTTCATCGTAAGCGATGAAGATAAAGGTATTCTGATACTTACCATGAATCTTATAAAGCAATTGTAAAATCTGAACCTGGGTTTTTGGATCCAAACCACTAAGAGATTCATCAAAAATAATGACATCTGGGTTTAGGAGCAAGGTTCTGGCAATGCAAACTCTTTGCAACTGGCCACCACTTAATTCTCTTGCTCTTTTTTCTAGTACTTCTGATGGTAAACCTACCTCTTTTAAAACAGTGTCGACCCGGTCCATCGGAAAATCTTTGGGAAGAGCTTCTAGTAAGATTTCTCTCACAGTAAATCGTGATTGACTGCGTGAAAGGAATCTTGAAAACGATTCAAGATGCGGACGCCGTCCTCTTTGATGGAAGTAGGTCTTGCCATCTAAGAGAACTTGTCCTTGACTTGGCTTTTCAATTCCTAAGATGACACGTGCTAGGGTGGACTTGCCACTCCCACTTTCTCCCATAATTCCAACAATTTCACCTTTTTTGATGGATAGATTGCAATGGTCTAATACGGTTTTACCTTGATAGTTGACCGTAATATCTTTACATTCCAGCATTATTTCTGATCACTGCTTCAAATCTTGTTCTAAGAATAATCCTTTGCATAACTTTCTTTTGAGCTGTCAATAGATCCTCGGTTTTTCCAAATTCAACGACTTTTCCTCTTCCAAGACCAACATATTGCCCCGGAGTCCCTCGCCAAAATAATAGTCATGGGTAACGGTAATAACCGTCTTATGCTGAGCAAGTAAGTCTTTGATCAAGCTTAGGATCATCTCACGGTTCACACGATCGACCGCTGAGGTTGGTTCGTCCAGTATAATCGTTTCTGGATCTAGACATAAGATAATGCTTAACATAATCCGTTGGAGCATGCCTCCACTTAGTTCAAAGGAGTATTGCTGGAGAACCGATTCTGGATTTTACGATCCGAACCTTTTCTAGAACCTCAAGAGCTTTCTTGCGGCATTCACTTTTGGAAAAAGTTGAGTGACTTTTTATGGTCTCATAGAAATGCGTCCAAATCGTTTGAAAGGGATTAAACATGGACATAGGATTTTAAACCAAATAGGCGATCTTCTGCCTCTAAAGGCGTTCCATCTTTGTCTGAGAAAGAATCTAGATGGAGATCCCCATATGAATCGATCCGGTCTGTTTCATGTTCCGAGGATAATCCCCTACTAAAGCTTTGGTCAGTAGCGTTTTTCCAGATCCACTTTCTCACCACCAGCAGGGATTGGCTCTGAGGATGGATGAGAAACCTGATCCAGACGAACTCCTCCTGACGACAAGAGAAAGATCTTTAATGATGAATGATTCATCTTCTCCTCTCCTTTCTCTTCGATATATTCACCAACAGGTTAAAGGAAATGACGGTTAAAAGATAGCTAGCCTGGTGCAATCATCATCCAAAGGTGCCACTGCGAGTAGGCCCATACATGCAAAACATGACACTCTAGAAACATTTGGCTGAACTCCAATTCTAAGAAAGAAAACCAGAAATCATCAGAATGATATTCCGATGTTCATCAGAAGAACTTACACAGTACGGCTAGTAGATAAAAACAAAATATGGCTTTGAGGATATGAAACGACCCTATACCACATGATCTGGGAGACTAATGACATAGGGCTCTTGCTTTGGTAGAAATGACCAAATTTGTCACAATCCTTGCATAGATCCATCTCGATAATGACAATGGCAATGATCATATGCTCATTCCTTGTCCCAAAGATTCCAACGGTAGCTAGGGAGAGAAGAAAAACTTGGAAAGCTATCAAGCATATGGTCAGCCAAAGAAAGGCACCTTCTATTTTCCTTGATACCAACCTCACAACTAAACCCATGCAAAGCGGTCTACCACTTCCAAGACACTAATTGCGAGCAGCTAAGAATAAGGATAGCGTGTACCATATGGAGAGTCTCGAGAAAACATCTCTTCCCAGTGGTCTGTCCTAAAAGATGTTGGGAACTGGACTTAGGAGTTTATTAGAAACATCTACATACTGGGGATCATAAGGTGCTATAGAGGAGGCAGCAAAAGCAAGGAAAACTAAGAAACCCTAATATGAAAATGGAAAACATAACACTTTTTCGCGTCTATGACCTCTCTTCCTTACTCGTGATAATCCAAGTCATAATAGCCGTCATGCATTGATAAAGACAACAGTAAATAACACATCAGCATCCGCTGAATTAAGGGATATCAATCGATCGAATAGCCTCAACAAAACAAACTGCCTCAATCCATTCCAGTAACTACTTCCTCAACAATCAAGGAACCACTAAACTAAACAAATGTCAGACTTAATCCAGTCACGCAATAGCTGGTAGGCATTTTCTAAGAATATGGTTGTGAATGACGATAACGAAGTTTAACCCTCTCATACGCGCATTTTCAACGTGTGGACTTTCTAACTGGCTAGATACAGTCACTTGCCAAGGCAATATATTGACCAATCAGTGAAAAGCTTAGGGTGATACTCGGTAAGACGATGCTGAGGTTCATTTTTCCCGATACAGGTAACCAGCCTAATTTCACAGAAAAATAAAAATCAACATGTAACTCGAGCCAAAAGGCAGGGCATGGATACCGGAGCTAGATGCCAATGAAACGCATGCATTTTGTCAAGAAGGGAATTGGTCTCAGCACTGATAACCCTGGGGAATAGAAACGACAATGATAAGAATAAAGGTCGGTCCTAAATAAAAAGTGGATGAAAACGACTGGTAATTAAGCTGACAACTGATTCCTTTAGTAAATATGACGTTCCAAAATCCAAGTGAAGGACTTTACTAAAACCATGAGATATTGTTCGATCCAGGATTTATCCAATCCTAAATAGGTCTCGCATTTTCAAGAGCTGCTGTGTGATCGGCATATGCTGGATACGAAGATAATTCTCTACTGACTATGCGATGTAACATTTTGTGAGGATAAAAGGTGATACTAGAAATGACAAGTAAACCACTTGTAAAACTAATAAATCTTTTTAACAATAGCTTTCATATCATATAGAAACTTAGACTCACAGTGATCCAGCTTTTAAAAGATACATTCATCCTTTAAAGCGGAGTTCCATATCAAAATAAAAGGATTGTCACTTTGATAGAGGTCACATTGTCTACTTCATTCAAGACCTTGTCCTTATTTGTTCACTTTTTCAATATAGCGAAGTGGAAGAGCATTTTCTTCCAGGCAAAACGAACGTTTTTCAACTCCCTGTACGATAAAGCGGAGATCACTGACTGATAAGTCACTGGGATGTATACTGCCTCATGAAGCAAAGGTCAAGGCTTTCTATAACCCTGTACATCCATCTTTTTCTTCGTCAGCTTCTGTTAAGGTTTGTTTGATGGTTTCATCCAATTCTTTCTTGATTGGAAGTGCTTCAAGGGAAACATTTTCAGGATGACCATGTGCAGACTCGGCAGTCAATGCTGTCATCCATGCGTGAGGATCCCATGGGTCTCCCCAAGAGAAAGTGAGCATCAGTATCAAAGTTTCCTGTTCTGCATTTGCCCAATAACGTCTTCTTCCCATGGCCGTCCCAATTTGACTTCAACACCACTCTTTCTTCAATTCGCCTTGGAACACTCTGCAAGATCTTTATCAGTTGCTTTTGTAGAAATGTATGGAAATTAATTCCATCTTGCACATCTTTGGCATGGATTCCATCAGATCCTTTCTTCCAACCAGCAGCATCCAACATTTTTCTGCTTCTTTTTCATCAAATGTATATGGTTTTAAGCCAGCATCTGAGTGAGGAGTTGATTTAGAGAAAGATGGTATCGGCAGGAGTTTCTGCCCCCATGAACAATTCTCCTGCAATTTCTTTTTTATATCGCATGGTTAATAGCCTTCCGAACATTCTTATCTTGGAAGACTTCTTGTTTGGCATTCAAGAGCAACAATGCGAGTAGATATTGGTTATGAAACATCCGTTGTATATTTCTTATCTTTCTTCTGTATTGAGCGGAGGTATTTAAACCAATCACACCATTTCCATGCAGCAAATCTACTTTTACCAGATTCAAATTCTAAGCCACGTGTTTGGGCATCTGGAATAATCTTAACGGTAACCTCTTTTTAGTTTTGGTTTTTCACCCCAGTAGTTTTTATTACATGCAAAGCGTGATGTATTCGTTCGATTTCTTTTCTTTAACCACCATTGACTGTACAAATTGATTAGATTTAAAGCTTTGTTTTTGGTCGTATCATCGCCATCCGGGAAAGCTGGCATCTGCTAAGAAACGAATTGGTCGAATCATAGAAAGATCGTAAAAGTGTGGCACTGTATGGTTCTTTTTAAGAGTAATTTCAAAGGTATGATCATCAACACTTTGTAACTACTCTAAAACATTGGTAAGTTAAAACCATTCATGGTTTTCCTTTGCTTTTCTTTTGAAAAGATCGTGTCAAAATTCCGCTTTCACATTGGCTAGCGTTGAAATCAGAGCCATCTGAGAATTTTTGTTTTCTCAAAATCTAGCGTATAGGTTTTTCCCATCTCACTGACTCTTTCCAGCTCTCAGCTAAAAGCTGACTCAATTTTCCCATTGTCTCCAATGAACCAGCCTGCCTATACCAAATCTTGAATAACAAATTGATCTGATATATACGTGAGGTTGACATCTCCAAAGTCTTCTCCCCAGGCAAGGGTGATTTTATCTTTTTCAGCACTACTATCTGCAGACTTGCCATTCTGCTGGCAGGCAGCTAAACACAAAACTGCTAAACTAGTAACAGCTAATTTCCAAATTTCTTCATTACAAAAACCTCAAGGATTGATTATTTTTATTGACATTAGTTTGTAAGGCATCTCCGAATTTTGTAACCAATAAATGATCCCGATTAAGAAGATGCAGGGAAAGCGACGATCCAGGGAGCTTCCTGGATATAGTACGACCATCATCCATCATGGCTCCCATTCTGGAGACGGAGGCTGCTGCGCCCTAGTCCAACAAAAACTAAGGCCAGCAATCTCCATGATGATGGTTGAAATACATAAAGTCATGGTGGTGACAATCTGGGAAATAGACTAGGAACATAGTAATTTTTGAGGTCTTCCAAAAAGCTATTCCATACATTTTTGCTGACTGAACATAGAATTCATTTTTAAACGCAGAGTCAGCGACCGCGTAATATAGGCATACTAGTCCAAGCCGTTTAAGCCAATCACTATGACCGTTTGCTGCAAACCAACCTAACAGGCTCACAATAGCAAATCACTACAGACTATGGATGGCAAGGACTGCAAAAGCCGTAATGAACAAGAAAACAGCTCAGATCAAACTTTCCACCTATCACAGCACTGGTCACTCCAATAAAGGAACCAACTAGGGTAAACTCAAGAGGAGGATCCCAACTGCAGGCACAATGGTTTGTACCCCACCACTAGGGTTCGAGCAGATACTAGAGCGGCCCACGGCATCTGTACCAAACCATTCTTGGCTATTCAGTGCTTGGAGGGCATTTTCAATGGACCTTGGTGATGCTGTCTCCTAAAAAGAGAGTGCAGACAAGAAAGTCAAAAGGACCAAGAGAAGGCATCCAGCTAAGAGATAGAGGTTGCGAGTTAGCTAACTTTTCTATCGCTTAGCCTCCAATTTCTTTAGAACTAGCCTGTTTCTTAAAAAGAAGGAAGGATTTGGTTGCAGAAGACGGGACTTTAGGGTTTAGCCATGTGATCAAGGCTTGGGTGGGCAAAATTGACCAGCAATACCCCCTAAGTGTAATCACGAGAATAGCCTGACCAGAGGATAATCCCTGATTGACCACAACTGCAATCAGCATTTTTCCGATTCCTGGCCAAGAGAATAAATACTCTATGATAGCAACACCTCCTAACAGAGAGCCCAGTGACAAACCTACCAATGTCAACAAAAAAGGAAGGGTGTATACAAGACATCCTTAAAAAGAATGCGACCTTCGGCATGCTGCTACGTCCTCTTGCTCTTCTACTGCTGGTGACTCAGAACTCATCTATGATGGCCGTGTCTTAATTGAGGAGATAGCGTGTAGAGACAGGTCAGGGCCATGGTAGAAATCGGTAAAATTAAGCCCTATTCATTTGCGGTTGACTGAATAGGAAACCAGCCAGCTTGACCGAAAAGACAAGCATGAAGAGAATTCCAATGACAAAATCTTGGTATAGCATTTAAAAATGCACAAACTGTCATTAGGAATCGATCCAGTCGACTACCGATATGATAGGCTGCATAAATCGAAAGAGAAGGAAATGGCAAGGTTCCAGCAAGATATGGATCCTAGATAGATCTGTATCGGGAAAGTAAAAAGACCAATTGATCCCAAACTGGTGCTCCTGTACGATAGCTGATTCCAAAAATTTCTTGAGTGATATTCTCTACCATCTCGAGATATTGCAGGATAAAACTATCATTAAGCCCATCTCAGCTCGTTTTACTTCTAGTAGTTCTTTGGTATAAGGAATTCCTTGCGCATTTAAGATACTTTCTGCAGGATCCCCTTTTGCCAGATAAACGAGTAAAAAGGAAAGGAAAAGCTGACACAGAGCAGAATCAAAAACCATTTGAAACAGTAATTTGATGAAATATCTTATCATGGCTCTCCTTCTTCCAGATAAGTTTCATCAATATTTTAGTGTAGTCCGATTGCGATTCGCTTAAAACGTCTGACATCACCTCCTTTCTCTTGAATTTTTCCATCTTTTAGTACCATGATTTCATCACAAAATTGGCTGACCAGCGCAATATCGTGTGAAATAAAGAGAAAGATGTATGGGAGCTTTTCTGTATCTCTTGTAGGTCCATCACTCCCCTCTTGACAGTCGTCTCAGGCACTGGTGATTTCGTCACAAATCAATAAGTCCGGCTGGACCGAAGAGCCCTGGCTATAGCCATCCGTTGACATTCTCCACCACTTAATTGGTGGGAAAACTGCTGCGCTGCAGGTCCGGATGCAAGCTAGCCCTTCCAAGAGTTGGTGAATCTTCTATCCATCTCCTTCTAGTCTGACAAATTTTAAAATTCTGACAAGCTCTTCTGAGACTGGCTTGTATGGTCATCTTTTGGATGAAAAGGCTGCTGAGGCTGTTAGAGATATGTGCACCTTTTGTAAAAACTCAAAGGTCTCCATAAGTCGTCAGCGCTTTGCTCCAAGAACTGAATATTTCTTTGTATATCAAGGAGTCGACTCAATCTAGCAATGGTGCTTTACCCGAACACGACTTCTCCAACCAGACTAAGCCGATGACCCTTTTTCTAGAGTAAAGGAGACATCAAAAACACCAGCCTGATGAGGAAAGCGGATCTTTATAATGATGAGTGAGATCTTTGCATCTCTAGTAAATAGGCCATTTGGTGACTCCTGCTACAATTTTAGTTTTGGAATAGCCCTAGTAATTTTCTGGGTGTAGGGATCTTGCGGATTTTGGAAAAATCTGGTCGCGACTTCCTTCTTCACCCAATCTTCCCCTCCTTCATCCAAGATCCTATCTGCCAACTTTTGGCGACACTCACGTCATGAGTGACAAATAAGAGAGCTTGATCCTTCTGTCCTCAGCAATTCAATCAGGGTTTGAATAAACGATTCCTTAGAGAACATCGAGGGCACTCGTCAGCTCTATCGGCAAAGAGTGATTTAGGATGAGTGGCTAGGCCAAAAGACAATCGCCACTCGCTGCATCATCCCGCCACTGAGTTCAAGGATGACTTTTGATGGGACCTGTACTGGATCTAGCCAACCATCTGGGCGTTCCTCTAAAGATCTCATCTTTCCCATTTGAGAACCATGACTCTTGACGAGATCGTCATGCATGGTGCTTGATTTTACGGTTATTGTTAAAACCTAGGCTGGACTGCTGGGTAATCAGGCCAGTTCTGTCCCACAAAGGATAGAAAACCCGCTTTTTGTGGACTCAAATGACCGCCCGCTATAAGATACTTCTTGGTAAAGACTGTGCCGTTTAAGGGAAGACCCAAAAGCAGCTTTTTAAAATCGTTGTTTTGCCACTGCCACTTTCTCCGACGATTCCAACTGCTTCACCGACAGTTGAGAAAGGTCATCTAAAATAACCTTGACGGGGAAAGAAACTGTAACATTCGTCAGTTGTCAACATGGCATTATTCCTTCTGAGGTTTTGTTGGTTACATGATAATAATCTGTTGGATGTGATTCTAAATGAGAGATAGATTTGTCCATAACGATGGCAACTTTATAAAATCCAATGATCGTATAACCATGATCCCTATCCACAAGGGCTTGAATATCTTTACTTAATTGGATCCGTTTTTCGATCGGTTTTCAGTTGCTAGCGCTTCGATCTTCTTATCAGCTCCGCATTACTGCATAATGACCGATATTTCCACTCCACCGGTTTTAACAGCTGAGTTAAAAATAAGCGTATGGATCGCCAATCGGAGCAGCGACCTACGGCATAAGGGTAGGAAGGATAATTTTCTCCGTTGCAACAGCTTACTCACTTTCAACCTTACGAATCTTCGCTTCAATTCCAACTCTCTTTAATTGTTGTTGAGAAGCTTCAATTGCTACGGCATTTCTGGTAAACGAGTAAAGAGAGAGGTCAACTAGTACTTTCTTTCATCTTTTTCACGATAGCCATCTCCATCGAGTATCCTTAGCAAACAGCTTCATCTAACAATTCTTCGCTTTTTCATACTGAACTCATGACACTTTTTATCTAAGGCAAAATCGGAACTAGAAGGTAGTGGTCCTGTAGCTGGAACAGCTGCACCTTTAAAGAGAGATTCTGTATAAGTTTTCTTATCAACCAAGGTATCCAAAAGCTTGACGGAACTGATCATCCGCTACATAAGATCTTCAAAGTTATAGACATAGCTTAAGTGAAACATCGCTTCTTTTCAGAAAATTTATGCTGGCTGTCACTTCTTAAAGCTTGCCAAATTAGGCATATGGAAGGCCATAAACAGCGTCGACTCTTTGGATTGAAGGCATGCAGCAGAAATGGCTGTCGGATCAGAGAAATATTTAATCTGAACCTGTGCTACCTAGCTTTACCACCCCAATGGTTTCTATAGGCCTCTAAAGTGAGCTCCCGTTTCTGGTAGTATAAGTCTTGATAAGAAACGGACCTGTCCCTACTGGAGCTTTTGATCTGAGGCAGCCTTTCCATCTACGTCTACACAACAGAGTAAAGGCTCTGCTAATAGATTCTTCATGATGAGCTGTTCTGATTTGGTTTTTGATGGTGATGGGTTGACCGTCAGATTGGATACTCTCTACTCCAAGGTCAGCAGCTGCAGCTTACTCTTCCTCAATGAGTCGTTTCTAAAGAGCCTCACCTTAGCACCTGTCATTTTTCCCACATTTTGGAAAGTGACGCATCATTGCGAAGAGTGATTTTCCACTCTAATTGAGAAGTTTGTTCGATCAGCTAGCCAGGGTTGAGGACTAACTGATCATCCATTTTAAATAAGGTTTCTCCAACCTCCTAATGAATAGTAAACCAACCATTATATTCATCTGCCGGATCAATATTGGTTCGATTGGGTATAACCAATCGTCACCGTTTGAGTTGTTTTTGCTTCCTCAGGTGAGGTTGATTCGTTTTTGCACAACAAGAAGAGCGACGACTCACTAAAGCTGTTCTCTAAAAAGTAATTTCCATCTTTTCATTTGTATCTTCATCCTGTTAATATATTTTTAATTGGCAAGAAAATAAAACAAAGAGATCTTCTCTACCAATCAATGTTTTTACTTTTCTATACAATTTTTGTATTTCATCACTTGTCCTGTGAATGATGCAAGTGAGCTTTCTTCTTTAATGAGTTTCTTCCCAGGATCATTTTTCCTCTAATCACAAGACTGTTCCTTGTGGATATCGATCGACCAGAAATCAGCTTCTGTATTGACTAAATACTGGTAAAATCAGGCGTAAGACTCCTAAGTGCCCTACAATCACGATTTCAGAATCCGCTGTTTCACGAATCTCCTGACAATCGACCAGACCCGAGCTTAAATTTATCAGAGGTTCAGCCTTAGATGGCGTCACCTCAAAGGGGCTTTCCAGCCATTCTTCCCAAAACCAAGGAAAAGGCTGCTTGAATTTCATTGGCTGTCCTTCCCTCCCATAAGCCGAAATCTCTTTCGTTCAATGCTTTATAAGCCGTGGTGGTCTGATCTGGGAAAAATGATGGCCGCTGTTTCTTGCGTTCTTTTGAGCTGACTGGTATAAACTCGAGAAATATTTCTTCCTTTCATCAATTGATGAAGGAGGGCTGCTTGTTCTTTTCCTGTCTCATTAATTGACACATCCGCTTTTCCATAGAAAAACCGTTTTTATTAAAGTCTGTTTCTCCATGGCGAATCAGGTACCACTTTTTACTGTCATATGATCATTCCTATCAAAAATAATATCTGAGCTACTTCTACTGATGCTCCTAAGGTATCCCCTGTCTCCCGTCAATTTTTGATAAACGAACCAGCGAAAGGCAGAGTACCAAGAATGACCAAAGCTATAAGCAAAGGAGCCCTTTTAGACAAAAACCAGCAATAAGAACGGCTAGGGGACAATCTGAGCTAAGAGGATCGAACTGGTCTTGGTACCAGAAAAGAAATTTCCAGAGCCACCAGATTCTCTTGCATAGCGCATCTTGTAGAGCTGAATGGTCAGACCAACCTCCAATCATCGATAAAGAAGCGACAATCAGCCACTTGGGCTGGGAAGATAAGGTCCCATCGCGATCATCAATCCGTAATAGAAAATTAAGCCAGACACTGTTACTACCGATACGGCTGTCTTTCATGATTTCAACATCCGTTCCTTAGAGCGAGAAGAAAATAAGCCATCTGCTGTATCAGCAAGGCCGTCTAAATGGAAGCCACCGTTAAAAAGGACATCAAAGAACAAGGTCAAAAATCCAAGCAATGGTGTCAGGAAGTACCAATGAGGTCAAAAACAAAAATAAGGAGGAAATGAGCCCTAATAAGAGACCAAAGAGAGTTAAAATTGAACTCCTTTTCGAACATAGGAGAGATCAACCGCTTTTTTGGAATCACAATCCGACTAAAAATTGTGTATAGATAATCAGTGCTGAAAATCATTTTAACTGCTGTGCTAGTCCACAACAACTAAGTAGACTTCACTTGCCTCCTTTGCAATCAATTGATTGACCCTGACCTTGAAGATCTCTAAAGTAACGTCCTAGACGAGTATCTGGAACGATACTGAGACCAACTTCATTGGTGACAACCCAAAAAGTAGCTTGGCGTTTCTTCATGGCCGAAAGTATCTGAGACCACTCGGCTTCCATGGCTTCAAAAATACGGGGCCTGTTCGGCTTTACTTAAAAACTGTTCGTCCGATAGAAGCCTTTCTCAGGATACCACTCATTGACCAAATCAAAGAGCCGATTGGTGGTTAACATGGTGCACAGTCTAATAAGTAATCGCCATGATCATCTTGTTCAATCCAGGTAGCTAAGTCCCGGTATTGCCTCGAGCGTATCCCAGCTTTGTGGTCGTCTTTCTTGATGGAGCTTGACCCGTTCCTGCCATTCTGGATCCTCTTTCATCACGAGACCAGTAGCTATGTAACAAACCCTTCCTTCTGCAAGAGTTTGGATTCCGCAAAGGAGGATTTACCACTACGAGCACCGCCCGTGACTAAAACAATCTTCCCCATAATTTTCCCTTCATGACAACTGACTAAAGGCTTTGTCAAAAGCAGCTAAAGTACGATCCAAATCTTCAAAGGAATGGGCACTTGATAAGTTGCTTTCATACTGAGATGGAGCAATATAGACACCTTCTTCTAAAAAGCAAGCCATGGAGCTTGGCAAAAAGTTGGTGATCTGCTTGTTTGGAATGCTCAAAATTTAAAACTGGTTTTTCTGAGAAGAAAAATCCGAACATGGTTCCAACAGAGACCACTTGGAGGGCTAGTCCATGTTTTTCTGCCAATTTACGGATCCCTGGCAGAGATAGTCTGTTTTTTTCAACAGTTTGATCAAAGACTCCTGGTCAATAGACGCAAGTTTTCATAGCCTCGCTGCCATGGCGATTGGATTCCCTGATAGAGTTCCAGCTTGATAAATATCGCCCAGTGGAGCAATTTGATTCATGTATTGAGCTTTCCCACCAAAAAGCAGCAACTGGGAAACCACCACCGATGACTTTTTCCTAGACAGATCAAATCTGGATCGACTTTGATACAAGCCCACTGCCCTTGGTAATAGAGCCTGAAAAACCAGTCATGACTTCATCCATGATGAAGAGAGAACCCGCTTTCTGTCGTGAGACGGCGGATCTCTCAATAAATTCTTTGTGACCTGGAATCAAGCCCATATTGCCGGCAACAGCTTCTACAATGACACAGGCAATTTCTGCACCATGTTCTTCAAAGCAGGTCCGTAAAAGCTTCTAGATCGTTATAAGGAAGGGCAATGGTTTCACGCGCCACCTCAGGTATCACACCTGCCGAATCTGCAATGCCAAAACTTGCTACACCAGATCCAGCTTGTACCAAGAAAGAATCACTATGTCCATGGTAGCAACCAATAAATTTCACTACCTTTGGTCGTTTGGTAATCCCACGCGCTAAACGAATGGCACTCATGGTTGCCTCTGTTCCTGAAATTGACCATGCGGATTCTCTCTACGAAAAGGCAAGCGTTCTTTAATAAGTTTGCCTAATTTGATTTCACGTGGACTTGGAGCACGTAACTGGTTCCTTCCCATAGAGCTACTTGCACTTCCTCACACTTCTTTTCCGAGCATGTCCTAAAATCATAGGTCCCCATGAAAGTACGTAATCCACAAATTGATTGCCATCCACATCATAGAGGTAAGCTCCTTGCGAATGGTCAATAAAGAGGATTGCCACCTACTGCCTTAAACGCTCGTACAGGGCTATTGACTCCGCCTGGAAAAAAATGGATTCTGCTTCCTTGAAGTAATCATTTTGATTGTGTTCGTTTCATCTTTCGTCCTAGCTTTCAAATATCCTGCTACATCTTTAGCAAAAATAGGTAATAATCAAATCCGCTCCTGCCCGCTTCATGCCGATGAGACTTTTCCATCACAACAGCACGCTCATCAATCCAACCTTGGGCAGCAGCAGCCTTCCACCATACTGTATTCTCCACTGACATTATAAGCCACCAGAGGAAGATCACTTTGATTTCGTAAATCTCTCAAAACGTCTAGAAGGCCAGAGCTGGTTTCACCATGAGGAAATCCGCTCTCTTCTTCATCACTTTGAGCTTCTCGAGAGCTTTCTAAAACGGTTTGCTGGATCCATCTGGTACGTCTTTCTATCGCCGAAAGCAGGTGCACTTTCACCGGCATCCCGAAATGGTCCATAAAAAACTAGAGGCAAATTTAACCGAATAAGACATAATCGGTACCATGTCAAAGCCAGACTTGTCCAAGCTTTCACGAATCGCCGCGACGTATCCATCCATGGCATTCGAAGGAGCAATAATGTCTGCTCCGGCTTCTGCTATTAATAGCTACTTGGACTAAAGCGGTCCAAAGAAAGGTCATTCACAACCGTTTCACCATCTAGGATGCCACAATGTCCATGACTAGTAAATTCACAGAGACAGGTATCTGCAATTAGAATGAGGTCTGGATAGTCTTGCTTAATCAAGCTGCAGGGCTTTTGAACGATCCCATCCGGGCTGGAGGCCTGCAGAACCAACTTCATCTTTTTTCTGCAGGATGCCAAATAGAATAAAGGCTTTAATCCCAAGTTGCACACAAGATTCCACCTCTTCTAAAAGATCTGTTAAGGAAAAATTGAAAAACACCTGGCATGGAAGCTACTTCTTCTTTTTGCTCTAGATTTTCTTTTACAAAAAGCGGTTGAATAAAGTCATTGACGCTTACAGTTGTTTCTCTAACCAAATCTCTCATGAGAGAATTAATTCTAAGTCTACGATGTCTTTTAAAATTCATGATCTTGTATCTCCTTTTATGATTACCTCTACCAATTGTAGCATGGAGGGACTAGAAGGCATATAGTTTTACCGGGACACCACAATCTAAAAACAGCTTTTGCAGTGGTCTCTCCAATGACACCAATTTGGTGATGCTTTTGGCAATGAAAGCCCTCTTGATAAAAACATCCCAGGCCGACGGACTGTCAAAGGTCCATACACATTTTTCCTCTAAGGACAAGATGTCTCTTATTTTAGCGACTCCCTCTTGATTGGCAACCGTTTGATAAAGAGGCCAAGCATAAACGTCATGTCCCACCTCCTGTAACATCTTTTGGATAGGGTCGGATTGGCCAAATCACTATGAGGGAAGAGAATGTTCCGCTGGCCCCCATATTGACTAGCCCACTCCTTGATAAAGTCCACTCCATACTGACTACTGGACTCAAAGGTGACATCTACTTGATGCTCTCTCAATAACTTACTGGTCTGACTTCCGATCGAGGCAATCTTTAAATCAGGTCTCAAATAGGGAAGAAATAATTGAACGGTATTGGCACTTGTAAAAAGACCCAATCAGCTTTGGCCAGTTTTTCTTCAAAAATGAGTGGAAGAAGATTGCCTTGTGTGCAAATGAGTGGCGCATGCAACCATCTGACTTGGTTCTGGTCCAGTAAGTCTGTAATTCGACAGAGGGTTCTTGTTCTCTTGTGAAAATAATTAAGCTTCCCACCATTTGTCTGTTAAGGCTCCTTTTTCCATTAATTGCTCCAAAGCCAGTTTAGGAAGGTCGCTCCCATCCTCAGAAGTGAGAGATACATACAGGCAACGATCCTTACCATCTGCCAACATGGTCTTCAACTGGTATTGCCCCTCGATATATTGAGCATGAGCTCCTACCGGGAAGGTACAATCCGCATTCATCAAACTTAGAAGCTTCTTTCCAATTGGATGCAGTTTTCTACTTCCTGATCGCGAATCGCAGCCAATAGATTTAGGACTCCTCATCATCTTCCCGGCATTCGACTGCTAAGGCCCCTTGTGAAACAGCAGGAATAAATGTATGAGGATCTAAAAATTCTATATTGAGAGGTGACTGATCCAAATACCCAATCCGTTTTAAGCCCGCAGCAGCTAGCATGATGGCATCGCATTCGCCTTCTTGTAACTTGCGGATTCTCGAATCAATATTTCCACGTAAAGGTTTGAATTGGAGATCACTTCTTAAACTCTGAAGTTGAACCTGACGTCGAATACTACTGGTTCCTACAACTGCCCTTGCGGAAGAGTTTCAAGCGTCATGCGCTTCCTCTCTATAAATCAGACAGTCTCTAACATCTTCTCGCTCGGGAATGGCCCTCAATGGTACATCCGTCCACAAGGATAGAAGAACATCTTTTAAACTATGGATAGCAACATCAATGTCTTTATTTAAGAGCGCCTGCTCAATTTCTTTGACGAAGACCCCTTTCCCACCAATAGTTTGCAGAGATACATGAACCAACCGATCTCCTTGAGTTTTATAAGGAACCAACTCAAACTCAACATCAGGATGGCATTCTTTAAGCGCTGGACCACCATTTTGGTCTGGGTCATGGCCAACTGACTTTTCTCGTTCCGACTTTAATCCTTCTCATGGTTTACTCCCTTTCCACTATGAAGATCGAAAAATTTTAGCAATTAAGGCAATATCATATTCAGAATTTTCACCACAGACATTTCTTTTTAATTGCAACAAAGGCTCCTTCAAGATCTGATTGATAATGCTCTTCATATGTTTGGAAATCTGCTTCTTTTCTCGTTCTGTCAAATCTGGAAGTTTACGTAATAAACTTTCCATGGCCGATTCCTGAGCCTGAATCGCTTTTTCTCGAATCTCTTGAATCAGCGGAATAATGCCCTAACTGCTGTTTCCACTCTTCAAAACTCACCAGTTCACTAGAGATCTCTGCTTCGATATTCTTAGCGATCTCATTTCTTTTCCTCAAAAAGGCTTGCAATTCACTGGTAATATTTTCGATATTGTGAATGGTAATGTCCGAATTTGGGTGACAGGTCCGTGAGTAAACACAAGTCGAAAAACAATCGCTCCTGCTTTCACCATATGTGATAGAGAATATATCCTTCAGACTTGATAGCAGTGAAATAATATCCGCATCCTTCCGGCTTCTTCTAACTGATCCCAGAATAAGCCTGAATACGATCTTCTGTTAAATAAGGATTGGCCTTGGAAAGAGTACGGTTAACTAAGCGTATAGAATGAAAGGGACGTTGTAAAACATACTTGGTCACCAATTGGCCGATTTCCCTAATCCGATGACTACGATTTTTTTGTATTCTCAATCAAGGTCTTCCTTATCCAACATTTGTAAAGAGGTCAAACCGATTGACATGGGACGGGCATTGATCCGGTAGACATCGTGCATTCTTTTCGCAAAGGTCACTGCTTGCCTAAATGCTTGGTTGAGGACGATCCCTGTCGTTCCAATTTCTTGCGCGCTCAAAAGGCCTGCTTTAATTGACCGAGAACTTGCGTTTCACCCACAATCTTGGAATCCAAGCCAATGGATACTCTAAATAAATGTTCTAATGCCTCATTGCCTCTTTAAACGTAAGATAAGGCTCTAGTTCTTCGATGTCAATCTGAAACCAATCTGCTAAAAATGCTTGGAATAATAACGACCAGTATGCAGTTGGTCAACAACCAGATACAACTCTGTCCGGTTACAGGTTGAAAGGATGACATCTTCCAGAATACTTTTTCCTTTTTAATTTAAGTAGAGCTTCTCTTCATCTGAAAAATGAACCCGCTCTAAAATGGATAATGGTGCTACACGATGAGTAACACCAACATACAATAAATACATTCTGTCCGCCCCGTTCTTACAATTGATCTAAAAAGTTGTTCTATCTTTTTCTGACTTCTTTTGAGCGTGATGGAGATAAGCCGTTTGTAGAGATCATGACGGAAAGTTCCTTATTAGAAGCAATAGCCACATTATAAAAATCGGAATTCTTCTTATCCCTAGTATTATTGACGAACTGACTAGGATGCAGCTCTTCCATCACTTTTTTTATTGACTTCTGGTTATCTGTGCAGGCAAATACCAGTTTTGCCCTGTCCAAATCCCCCTGTTTGGTAGCTTCTTTGAATCCATTCAACCTGCGCCTTGGGGAATCGCATCATTGATTTCAGGACTAATCACTGTAACTTCGCCCCTTCTGACAATAAAGTCTTAATCTTGCGGCCTGCTACTTTTCCCCCACCAATAATGACGACTGGTTTATCTTGGATATTCATCATGACAGGATACATGACTATTCTCCCTCTTTTCTTTCTCTAAAAATCTTAGCACTTCGTTTATAGACCGTATCTTTGACTTCTAAGCGATGGTTAACCAAGCGAGTCGATGACAAAGAAGTAATCTGACAGGCGATTGATATAGATCAGCCAATTTTCGTTGACCATTTCATCCGCTTCAATGACAGCGACCATTTTTCGCTCCAATCGACGGGTCATGGTACGAGCTACATGACAGAGACTGGCAATCCGATGACCACCGGGAATAATAAAGCGATCAATCTTTTCTGGAATGTGCATATAAGCATCCATTTTTCTTCTAGAGCGTAATATCTGACTCCTTTTTGTTTATAAGGTCTCAATTTCTAGGAGTGGCAAGATCCTTCTACAGTCAAATAAATGTTGTTGAATTTCTTCACATTCTTCTCTGATATCATCTAGTTCTTTGTATTCTTTCATTCTCAGATACCAGGTAGCCAACTTGAGAGCACTAATTCATCCATGGTCCCTGTATGCCTCCCACACGAATATGTGTTTTGACACACGATCTCCACCATATAGTCAGGTAAACCCTTTATCCCCATACTTTGTGTAAATTCTCATTAAAGCTCTTCTCCGTTCATAATCTGGTAGATCTTTTTCATATCGACTGCATCACGAATCACTGCCAGCTTATCATATTGCAAATCCTTGAATTCTTTTGAGATCGATCGTCTGATCCGTGATGGGTTCCAAGCCCTTTTTCCATGCTGGATTTGGTTCAGATAATCGCGCGTCCATTGAGAATTATCAAAGACCCCGTGAAGATAGGGTTCCTTGGATTCGTTTATCTGGTGAAACGGGCACCATCATACCTACTAGTCTCTCTGACCATTCTGAAGGACAATGCGAGAGAATGGCGATACCTGATCAGAAATTTCAGTTTCACCCATATGAATTTCGTAACCTTCTAAGACTTGACCTCATGTTCAGCTTGAACCTGAGTGGTTCGTTTAGTTCCTTGCATCTGGGTTTCAATATCAAGAAGTCCTAAGCCCAATTTCATCCAATTCTGATTCAACATGGTTTGGATCCGAAAATTTTCTTGCCTAAAGTTGCAAGCCTCCACAAATTCCAAAAATGCGAATGCTTCATCAGCGCACTTACGGATTTCATCAACAATCCCTGAATCTTGGAGCACTTGCATATCTTCGATCGTATTTTTACTTCCAGGTAAAATCAAGAGATCCGGATTTCCCAATGGCATCCCTGGCATGACATAACGGACTGAAAACGTCCGGTTGAATTTCTAGCTATGAAAATCTGTGAAGTTGGAGATACGTTTCAGAGTGATAATGGCCACATCCAGATCTTTTTCATGATTAAAGCTGCGTCCTTTGCTACCTAAAAGCTACACTATCCTCACTATCAATATCGATATCTGCATAAGGGACCACTCCTAGGACAGGCACGTGAGTCAGCTCTTCGATCATATCAATTCCAGACTGAAGGAGAGCGACATCTCCCCTAAATTTATTGATCAGAACCCCTTTGATCCGCTTGCAGTCTTCTTCTGCATTAATTCGATTGTACCATAAATGAGGCAAACACTCCTCCTTTGTCAATATCCGCTACTAAGATGACCGGAGCATCAACTAGACGCGCCATCCCCATATTGACGATATCGCGTTCATTTAGGTTGATTTCGGCTGGACTGCCCGCTCCTTCCAGGATAATGGCATCATACTCCTGGTCCAATTCTTGGTAGACTTCTTTGATTTTAGGCAGTAACTCTTGCTTAAATTCATGGTAATCCACTGCATCCATATCTTTTAGGACTTTCCCCATAAAAACCACTTGAGATTTGCGGTCCGAAGTGGGCTTGAGTAAGACCGGATTCATACGGACATCTGGATCAATGCCTGCTGCTTCCGCTTGAACTACCTGTGCTCGCCCCATCTCAAATCCTTTTTTGGTGATAAAAGGAGTTCAAGGCCATATTTTGAGATTTAAAGGGAACAACCGTGTAGCCATCTTGCTTTAAAATACGGCACAAGCCTGCAGCAATTAAACTTTTACCTGCATCTGAAGCTGTTCCCTGAATCATTAACGATTTTGCCATACATATCCTTCTTTCAACTGCTCAAATAGGATCGCTTCATTTTTCAACTAGGGGCGTCTGGATGGCCTGATGGAGTTTGACAATCCATGGAACAGAAAGTCCAGCATCCAACAACATGTTTCTTCCTGGAACACTTCATATTTTGTCCCTTGGGTCATGATCTTGCCCTTTTTGATAAGGTAGGCATAGTCACAACAGTCATACATGAGATCCATGTCGTGACTGGTAACAATAATGCTGGTTCCATTAGAAACAAGTCTTTTCATAATCATAGCCATTTGATCCCGTCCTTTAGGATCCAGCCCAGCAGTTGGCTCGTCTAACAATAGAAAACGTGGTTTTGAGAGCTAACATTCCGCAATGGCTACTTTTTCTTTTGGCCGTAACTCAAGTATTGCACAGGTCGATCCTGCAACTCTTCGATGTCCATCTAGTTCAATCGCTCTTGAACCCGTTTCTCGATTCCTCTTAGAGTACCCTAAATTCTCTAGCGCCATTCCAATATCATCTTTTGGCAATGGTATAAAACAATTGTTGCTCCGGGTTCTGAAAGACCATATTAACTTTCTTGCCGATAAGCAAACAAAGCTTTTCTTCTTATCTTGAATCATCTGATTATCCAAACTTACACTGCCTTCTTGGGGCTTGAGAAGTTTGGTCATGACCCTTCATCAGGGTAGATTTTCCGGAACCATTGGTTCCAATAATCCCTGTGATTTTTCCTTCCATGAATTCCATATTCACATGGTCCACAGCTTTCAAATCATCAAATAAAAACCGTAATATTCTCTAATTTTAACATATTTTTATTCCTCTTCATCGATTTCTTTTGCTTGAGCAAATTTCAAGGTTAAGACATCATTTAACCTCTGGTTATCTGCCAATAATTTGACAAACAAGGGTATTGGCTAATCTTCCCCACGCAAGATAGGTCTTTTTCTTATTTACAAATGAAAATTTTAAATCTAAGGTATCGCGAATGGTTATAAATTCGATTAAGACTAAAAAGATAAAGCGATACATAAGAACGATTAATTCCATTAGAATATCAGGTAAAATGAAGACGTTTAAACAACTTCATCATTTTGATTAAATGGAATGGTTAATGCATAGGTTGAAATTAAAGAACAGTATATTCTCATCACAATCGGAAGCACTTGTTTTGCTGAAAGCATGGAAAAAATACCAAAATAGCCATGGCTCTCCCTACAGGAAGGCCATTAAGAACTGCTGACTATTTCTCCATAGCTGAAAACAAAGGTTGCCATACTCAATAAGATAAAAATAGAGGGTAACGAAACCAGCTAGGTATTTTTAAAACTGGAACTTTGGCAATATAGCAAGTCAAAGGTACCATCGCAACCATTAACAAGATTTGTAAAGGAAGGAAACCAGAGAATGAGATAACCATCAATAAAACATATAAAATAAATTTATGCACCACTGGAACTGCCGTCCAACGAGTTGTTATAAAGCATAGCGATCAATCACAAAACATAGTTTCCTCCCCTACAAATACTTAATACAATGACTTATTTATCTTGGTGTTTTTCCCTCGATGGTAACCGATCACATAAAAGATAATTCCCTGCACCGATACTACCTTGGAAGGGTAACAGTAAACTTTCAACTTCTGATCCTGGTGGTTCAAAACAATGGTGAGAACCATGGTTTATAATCTTTCTGGATAGTAGAAATAGCATTTTCTGCAGCATCATCTGTACCACTATATCTAACTCCTTAGGCGCAAATAAGAAAAGCTCCAGGATAATCACAACAATAGCTGCTATAACAAAAGATTCTTGTGTTTTTCATGGGAAAAGACCCCTCTTCTGTCACATTTTTCAGAAATCAAGTTATAGAAGATAACTGTAAGTAGTCCTTCTACAATCAGCAATTGGAATTTGCGTAATCAGAAAGACTCCAAAGAACTTTAATGGTTGACCCTACTAAATCCAGTGAGTTGGATCTGGGAAGACCAATCCAAGTTGAAGCGAAGTGGTTGCATATGTTGCTAAGTCAGCAATCGTCTCACATAAGAAGAGTGATACTGGCTTAGACAGTTTCAAAGAACGGCTAAATTTATAAACAGCAAATCCAACAAAGGACCAACGACTGCCATTGAAAAAGGCATTGGCTCAAGTGTTGTCAAATCCACCGTGGGCAAGAAGCAAGGCTTGGAACAACAAACAAATCGTTCCTAATACACTAATCACAGATGGCCCAAACATGGCGGTTCCTAAACCAACACCTAGTTGGGTGAGAGCTAGATCCTGTTACTGAAGGGATCTTCAATGAAGATAAGATAAAGATAAAGGCACCGGACAAAGGCTAACTATGGTTTTTGAATTTGGATCTTTTTGAAACAATCTTCTTAATTTTGAGCAAACCGAAAAATGAAGAATGGCAAAAATAGTAAGAACCAGACAATACACCATACTAAAAAGGTAGATACCGCTTCCATAATGTGCATAGCAGATACAGGCTGCGGTCTAAAGATGATCAGCAATACTAAAAAAGCAATTGCTAACATTTTTACTTTGTTTCATAATTTCACTCCTTTTTCATTTACCCTAATGGATTTTTCTTAACCAATAGGGTTTGTAAAAATAATCTAATTTGTCATCGACTGTTAAGTCGGATACTCCGTACAAATCTTTTGCTTTTCAGTAGAGGCATGACTGACTAAAAATGTTTTTTTCAATCAGGTCGTACTTCTTCAACAAGGAAGAATTACATCCAAATGATTGGCCACTTTCATAATCACAACTGTATCATGAATCGCTAGTGCTTGGTCAATCTTTTCAGCATCTGCTGTAGCAGGAACAACTGCAAAGGACTCTTCATCCATGGTTAGGGGTTGCCCCAAGACAGATGCCATGCTACCAAATGAGGTAATTCCAGGAATTGTTTGGGTATCAATGCTATCTCCAATTAATCTCAAGAGGTAACTATAGGTACTATAGACCATCGGATCCCCTAAGGTGATAAAGCCAACATTCTTCCCAGCCTTTACATCTTCTACAATTTCAGCAGCAATTTGTTCCCATTGAGGTTCTTTCTTTTCTAAAGGAACGAACCATTGGAAAGTGGCGTTGTTTAATTTCTAGATGATCACTGACATAAGGACTCGCAATCGTCAATGCCACACTCTTGGAGCCGCGTTTAGCTTCAGGAGTGTATAAAATATCCAAGGTTTCCAGAATATTTTTGGCTTTAACGGTTACGAGCTCACTGTCTCCTGGACCAATACCCAATACCGAAAAATGTTGCTATTTTGACCTCCTTCCCTATTGAATTATCTTTTCTAGGTGTTGAACATAGAGCTCTTGAATACTTGGGTATTCATCAAGTCCAATCAAGTGTGTCTCCACTTGGTATCCTTTTTCTGTAAAGAAGTGTTTCCATGATCCTTCTTCATCCGAACACAAATCATTGGTCGCATGATCTCCAGCTACTAACATAAAAGGGAGCAAGGTACTGTTTTTAACACCTTTAGCTTCTAGACGTTTTTCCAGTAACTCTACTGGAGGTAAGACTCGACACAGCCGATATAGACAGCTTCATCCGTCAGCATATGATCTAAAGCAGCATAAGCCGTAAAAGGCATAATGCTGACTTCCATGTCCCATAAGGATGGTTGCTCCATTAACACCATTATTATTGTATTCTTTTACAAGGATATTTGCAACATTTTCATAATCATTTTCACTAAAAAGAAGAGGTTTTTCCGATCTTTAAAAGTTCAAAATCTTCTTTAAACTGGTTGCTTGGTGAACGACTTTTTCATACTCACTTCCCAAAGATAATGTGGAGTGGTTGAATATAAACTTCCTTTGACACCATCCTTTTTCAATTGTTCCATAATTGATTCACTGTTGGAACTGTGATTCCTTTCATTTTCTTTAATACGCTTAATGACAACATTAGAAGTGAAGCACGGTGGACTTGAAAATCTGAAACCGCTTTTTGAATAGTCTCTTCACAAAGCTTGAATGGTACGTGTTTCTGGATAGGTGGTCCCGAAACTGACAACAATAATCGCTTTACTCATGTTTCACTTTCCCTTCTAAAAAGTTTGTCAAGCTTCACAAACCGATTTTAAGGTTCTTTCTTTCTGTTTCGATCAACTGATGATAACCAGCTTTTTCCAAGACAGATCTGGTATTGTCTCCCATAATGACAATCGGTTTCTCTCTCCAATTCTCTTGGATTTTTCTGCCATCAAAAACAAAGTGGTAGGCTGCAGCAGAGTTTGGCAAACAGATCAGCTGAATATCCTCTGCATGATGAGCGAAAGATTCGCTTTCAAAAGTCTACAGAATGAGTGGTGTGGATTAGGAAGTCTAAAAACTTCTGACTGCTTTTTCCTTAATATCAGAAGTTAGGACGATCCAGTTTCCATCTTGATCACTCATTCGTTTGCACAAAATTCTCTTCTGCAAAATCACTGATTTGATCATAGACGAATACCTGATTCTTTGATGGTCTTAATAGTATGATGCCCACTTGCTACAATCTCAAATGACTGAGACTACGAATATCTAGGGTCTTCTTGTTGCAAAATAAGCAACAAAAAGTTTCCAAGAGCTTAGGATCAGATCACTAAACCCATCGATGCTAGAAAGTTGAGGAAGTTGCAGTTCTTTTTGCAAGCAATTTACTTGGTGACTGAAAAGCATACACTGTCGCCCTCAGCATCCTTCAACAGTTTTGGAAGTTTAGCATTTAGGAGTTTCTTGAACCAACGCTTTCGGCCGAACAAAGGAATTTTTTTCATGGTAGTTTCAATTCCTCACGGAAAAGCAACGACGTCACTCAATCACAATCAAACTTGCGCTTTCATCTGATGTTTTTCAGCCAGTTCAACAATGGTCTCTAATTTTACCATCAATGGAACGTTGTTGAGGGTGAGTCGCCCATTCGATAATCAGCAACTGGGTATCCTTATCGTAACCACGAACCATCAATTCTTCACAAATGGTCTGCAGTTTTTCATTCCCATGAGGAAGACTAGCGTCCCTTTTAGATGGGAAATCGCGTCCCAATTCAGTGCTTCACTGGCATCTTGTAGATGGCCAGTGAAAGACATGAAAAGCTAGTTGCGATATTTCTAAAAGTCATGGGAATTCCTGGCATAGGCAAGGCCAGCATCAGCAGAGGTTATTCAGGAACAACTTCAAAGAGAACTCCTTCCTGGATGAGGGTTTGAGCTTCTCTCTCCTCGACCAAAGATATAGGGGATCACCACTTTTTAGGGCGAACAACTTTTTCCCTTCTTTTGGCTTTTTGCAACTAGGACTTCCTCAATTTTCTTCTTGTGAGAAACACATGGGTTGATTAGGAATCTTGCCAACATAGATCTTTTCACAGTTGGCATTTTGTGTAAGTTAGAAGCATGGGATTGACTAAAGCGGTCATAGATGAGAACATCTGCCTCTTCTAGTCTCCGTGCTCCTTTTATAGAGATTAATTCTTCATCACCCTGGACCTGCACCACTAAACTAACAAAGCCGCTCATCCATTCACCTCTTTCTTTAAATAGGGCTGCCAATTCTTCAATAGTTGAAACCACTTTAGGATAATGAACGATTGGCCGTGAAATAATCACACAATCCATTCCTAGTTCTTGGCAACCTTCAATCTTTTCTCGAATACCACATATTTCCACTTTCTTTAGAAACAAATACTTCTGCTTTCGAGCGCGCTAGCAATTCTTTGTTGCATTCTTTAGAAAAGGAGCCTTTGATCGCATCAATTTGATCCGGAACAAGTCCTAACTCTTCACAGCCCTTAAGGACTTCTGAAGTCGGAAGAACTCGGACTACAATGCGAGAGTCAGGTAAACCATGGACGAATAAGGGCAAGGTTTTTGCTTCCAGTGCCCTAAGTAGACTGTTTTTGTACTCTTCTCTTTCATGTATGCAATGGCTTCTTCTGTCGAATGAACAACGTTGCATCCAGATAAAGTCGATTTGGTAGCTTGTCTCTCAAAGCGTACATAAAGGGATTCCAGCCCTGATTTGCTGCTTTATCGCTTCTTGAGAAACAATATCCGCAAAAGGGATGGGGAAGCATCAATAATTTCGTCAACTTCATTCTTTTTGATGAAATCAACCATATCTTGAGCAGTCATTCTTCCTTGGACTACGTCTTGTCCAAATTTAGATGCTAAATGACGTCCATAATCCGAAACAACAGAGGTCGTGACAGGAATATTCTGTTGTGAGAAAGAAATTCAAGGACTTCCGTACTTTCAGCTGTTCCACCGAAAAAGCAGTTTTCATCATAGTGTATATCCTCGAGGTGTGATCATGCGTCCATTTTTCACATAAGTTTCTTTGTTTCCGACAATGACAATCGTTGTCATATCTACAAGAGTTTCATCTAAGTCTTCAATCGTCGTCAAAATAATTTCTTCGTCCTTACGTCCAATATCTTTTACCGATTCCGACAATCGTATCTTTGGCTTTGTATTCAGACATAATTTCAGTGCTCTTGACAAGTGCTCTGGACGACCTTTACTTCTTGGGTTGTAGAGACAAACTACAAAAGTCCCTTGTGCTGCTGCATGAAGACGTTTTTCAATCATTTCCCAGGGCGTCATCAAGTCACTTAGTGAAATATGGCAGAAAGTCATTCATCAAAGGTGCTCCCATCACTGCAGCTGCTCCCAAAGGCTTGCTGTAATTCAGGTACAACCTTTTACTTTCAAGGTATCGTTTTCTTCTAACAATTCAAGAATCAAACCAGCCATTCCGTAACACCTGCGTCACCACTAGAAACAACACCGACATTTTTTTCCAGTTTCGTGAGCAAGGTCGATGGCTTTTGACAACGTTCAATCTCATGACGCATACCCAGTCGCAACCATTTCTTTATCTTTTACAAGATCTTTGATCAAACGCATGTAGGTAGAATAACCAACAATAATTTCACAATCTTTATAGCTTCCAATGCTTCTTGAGACATCAATTCTTCTTTACCAGGGCCAAGTCCAATAACGTATAACATATTTATTTCTCCTTAAAATTTAATATTTAATAATTGTTACCTAATTTACCAAGTGCAAATGTTGCACCGTTTTGTGCGAACCGTTGGGTCAGCACATTTCCTTTACTTGCAAGGTCAGCACTAGCAAGTGCGACACTTCCTACACCCAACAGTCTTCTTCACAAATTCCGATTGAGGATACTTTATCAGCTACTACTTGAAGTTCTTCCTTAGAATAAGTGACAAACGGACAATCTAGGTCTTGAGCTAATGCTAGTATAGCTTGTTCATTTTTGACATCAATACTAGCTATCTTAGCGATTTCTGAACTGGAGATTCCCTCTTGTTCACAAAACGCTCGGAATGATTCCATAAAAGTTGAAGGTGGAAGATCCTTCTTTGCCCCAACTCCTAAGACATAGGGTTTTGGATGAATCAGGGCTACCACTTCTTCGTCAACCTCAACTGCTTGAGAGGTCAACCAAATAAATGGGCTCTTATTAGCAAGTACTTCCTGTATCTGACTTTTCCTCAATAACTGTTAGCCCTCTCAGGTCAGAAACCCAAGGCCTTTCTTGATAAAAATAGACACAGTCCTTATTGGCTAAATAAGAATTAAATACTTTCACTAAGTGGCGCAATTCTTCCCGCCACCCATTTACTTCTTTGGCAATATTATCCAAGGCTACAACATTTTGTGTATCTGTCGCAGTCGTGATCACTGGATTTGAATCTAATAATTCAGCGATTTTAAGTGTAACTGATTGGCCCCACCTAAGTGACCACTCAATAAACTAATCACATGATTGGCTTTCTCATCCATAACGATCACAGCAGGATCGGTTGTTTTGTCTTTAATAACAGGGGCAATGCCTCTGACAACGGCACCGATCGCCATAATACAGATTAAAACATCAACTTCTTGGAAAACTTTCCTGAGCCCTTCAATGACACGTCCTTCAATCGGTACCGTTCGAGAGTCAGCGATTTTCACAGTGGTATAGACTGGACAATCAATCCCTAGTTTTTCCTTGAGCACTAGTCCTAATTCTTTTGCATTGTTAGTAACCGCCACAATGGCGTAACGAGGGGAATCATTTAGCATGCGAACTCAATCCTTTACGGAATTCATGGTGGAAATCTTTGTGATAGAGCTTAGAGTAGTAAAACTCTTCACCCAAGAAATCTCCAACTAAAATCAAGGCAGTTTTTCTAATTTTAGCTTCCTTGACCTTCTCAGCAATGGTTTCCAATGTCCCAAAGACCTTGCGTTCATCTGGCCAAGTTGCCTTATAGATTACTGCGACAGGTGTTTCTATTGGATAACCACCCTCAACCAATTCAGCCACCACTTTTTCAATGCCTTGTACAGATAAGAAAAATGGCCATAGAGGTTCTGTGCTGAGCATAGCTTCGGAGGATTCTCGTTCAGGAACTGGGGTCCGTCCGGCCATGCGAGTGATAATCACACTTTGAGAGACTTCAGGGACCGTATATTCTGTTCCAATACTTGAAGCTGCACCTAAGAAAGAGCTCACTCCAGGAATACAGTCAAATTCAATGCCTCTCTTCTTCATCTCTTCTGTTTGCTCACGAATAGAACCGTAGATAGAGAAATCCCCTGTCTGCAAACGGACGACGTCTTTTCCAGCTTTAACAGCTTCTTCCATCACATCAATAATTTCCATCAAATGCATAGAAGCACTGTCATGAATCTCCGCACCTTCTTTACAGTATTGAAGGAGATCTGGATTTACAAGAGAACCTGCGTAGATAACTACATCTGCTTGGGATAATTTGCGGTAACCTTTTAGAGTAATGAGATCCACATCACCAGGTCCTGCACCGACAAAATGTACAATTGACATATATTTAATTCCTTTCTGGTTTTACAGCTGAGACAATGATCGTTGGGTTTTGCTGTTTAAAATAGTGGCCTTTGCCCAAAGCAGACCATCTACTAGCTTGAATAGATACAACATCTAAGTCTTGCCATTCCAATTTTTCAGCAAGTTGAATAGCTTCCATAGCATTTTCCAAGAGGATAAAGTTTAGAACAAATCGTCCTCCAGGAACTAACAGATGTTCACACCACTCAAATATTTCAGCCATGTTGCCACCGGTTCCACCGACAAATATAGCATCAAATTGTCCTTCTAGCTCAACAGGAGCTTTGCCTTTTATTAGAGTAATATTCTGACATCCAAAGTAATCAATATTTTCCTGTGTCAGTGCAACTGCTTCTTCATTTTGCTCAATTGCAACGACTTCCAAATTTGGAAAGGAAACAGCTGCTTGAATGGTTACACTACCCGTACCAGAGCCAACATCCAACATTCTCTTAGCTTTATGCAAGTCTAATTTATCAATACTGATAGCCCTGACTTCTTCTTTAGTCATTGGGACCTTTGCTCTAATAAATGCCGAATCCTTCATTTAGTATCACCACCACATTCATTTCATATTGTCGATCGATAACTTGATATTCTGCTAAAATTTCAATTTTTTTCATCTTCATAGCTAAGATTTTTCACCTATGACTAAGACTTTTTCAAGCCCGTTTTTAATTTCTTGAGCAATTTCATATGGACCAATTTTTTTATCGGTTACCATAAATACTTTTGGTAAAGAAAGGATGAAATCAAAATTAGGAATCTTCGCATGACTACTCGTCAAGTAGGCTTCATTCATTGGCAAAGAAACCTTGCTTGCCAAATACTGAAAAGACGAAATACCTGGCTGAATGACCACGCGCCCCTTAAATTTTTCAGATAACCATTTTCCTAAACCATAAACCAAGGGATCACCTGAAGCCAGATAAAGAATAGTTGAGTCTTCTGGATAAGACTCTATTAATTGAGCCAACCCCGCAAGTTTCTTTGGAGGTACAACTCCTTTTTCTTGATAGGCAGCTGGAAGAATTTCTAAATGTCGCTCGCTTCCAAGAATATAGTCTGCCTTTTCATATATCTCTTCACTTCCCAAAAGTCCATAGGAAGGGGCTCCAGGCCCTATTCCAATTACATAGATCACGTCCATTCCTCCGCTATTTCTTCCAATGTTTGTGTTGATGCTAGATACCCAGCTTCTGTCCCAAAAGTCACTACATCGATGCTGACTTCCGGCTTCCGATTTCGCAGCAAACGTTCCGAACGGAATTTCATCTTGTCCACCAGCACTTGATAAACTTCTTCGTAGTGATACTCCTCAATCAAAGTACCTGCTGCATCTGTTGTAATGCACTGATCAACTTTTTCAAGAAGTTCGACTGGAGCCCCCAGCAATGCTAGATTGGCCATGATGATTTCCATCCGTGCATCTGAGTCTTTACTATGGGTCGAAAATATCCCACCAGCCACCTTGACAAATTTACCCATATGTCCAACCATAAGGACACGAGTAAATCCGATCCGCTGAACCTCTTTTAGGACATGACCAACAAAGTTACTCATATTCACAATCCGATGAGGTGGAATCCCAAGCACATTGGTCGCAAAGTCTTCGCCATAATTTCCAGGAGCTAAAACTACTGATCGATACCCTTGATTGTATAACATGGTTAATTCAATCGTAATAGAAGCTTTCCAACTCTCTTCCGACATAGGATTAACAATTCCTGTCGTCCCCAAAATAGAGATGCCTCCTACAATTCCTAAACGAGAATTATAGGTCAACTTGGCTGTTTCTTCTCCACCCGGTACCGAAATAATAATCTTCGCTCCGCAATTTGGACCAAGTAATTGTCGGGCTGTTTTTTCAATCATGGCCCGAGGAGTTGGATTGATCGCTGCCATTCCAACATCACATTTCAGTCCTTTTTGTGTAACTCGACCAACACCTTCTCCTCCATCAATCTCAATATCATTTGAATCCGGTAAAGAGTGTCACTGTCGAATAAATCAGGAGTCCGTGCGTCGCATCTGCATCATCCCCGCCATCCTTTTTCGACAGCGAGCACTAGCAGTCAGTTCACCAAAAGAAGGATCTTTGATATCCATTGTTACTTCGACTCCATTCGCCGTAGAAACTGTAACTTTTTCTTCGATATCTTGATTCAATATCATGCTAATCGCTGCAGCTGTAGCAGCTGTCGCACAAGTTCCAGTAGTGAACCCTTTTCTTAGTTTTTTTCCATTGACATATGCGTAATCATCCATATAGTTCCATTTCCTTCACTACTTAATTATTTGGGACTACGAAGCGTTGGTAATCATACATTTCTTGTTTGTACTGGTACAGGATGGCATTGACCACTGCTGCTGCAATCGTACTTCCTCCCTTACTTCCCAATGCAACAATAGAAGGAATTGGGCTCTCATGCAGTTTCTGTTTTGATTCTGCCGCACCGACAAAGCCAACCGGAACACCAATAACAGCATCAGGGACTAGTGTTCCTTCTTCTACCATATCCAAGACTTTAAAGATAGAAGTTGGAGCGTTTCCAAATACAAACAATTTAGGACCCAATTCATTGGCTGCATGTTCTACTGCTGCCATAGAACGAGTGATCCCTTTTGCCTTAGCTTCTTCAAAGATTGCTGGTTCATTTACCAAACATCTGTAGGCCACCCCTAGTTCATCCAAGATTCTTTTTATTAAATCCACCTAGAACCATGGTCGTATCGGTGAAAAATAGTTCCTTTATTTTTGATAACATCTAGAATATGGTCGATGGCATCATTTGAAAATTTGATATTGTAGAGGTAATCGAAATCTGCACTCGCAAAAACAACTCGTTTCCAAACCGCTTCATGAAATGGATTATCAAAAACAATATCTGGGTGCTCCTGATCAATGATTTCTTGAATCTTTTTAAAGCTGGCTTCTTCAATTTGATTTGATACTTTTATATAACTCATAAATAACTTATCCTTTTTTATCATTTAAAGCTGTAGAATAACGAACATAGTCATCGGTCACAATCGTTTGCATTTGATAGATAATCGCATTAATAATCGCTACGACAAGGGTGCTTCCCCCCTTACGCCCTTCATTTACCATAACAGGCAAATCGGTTGCTAATAATGCTTCCTTAGATTCTAGGACATTGATAAACCCAACGGGAACACCGATAATCGCATCTACATCTACTTTTTTCTCTTTGATCAAATCAAGGAGATGGAACAAAGCAGTAGGAGCACCACCAAAAGCAAATACTTTAGGCCCTTCTATCTCTGTTGCTTTTTCAACAGCGACCATAGCTCGAGTGATATTTTTTTTCCTTAGCAAGTTGGATGACATCTTCATCATTAATCAAGCAACGGTAAGAAACGCCCATTTGGTCCAACACTCGTTTATTGATCCCATTTAAAGAAATGCTTGAATCAACTATGATGGTTCCTTTATCCTGAATCACATCAACAATACGTTCATTAACATGATTGATAAATTTCATGGTATAGAGATAGTCAAAATCACCCGTGGTATGAATTGCACGTTTAATAATGGCTTCTTCCATATCTTCATGAAATTCATAGCCAGGATGATCCCTGGTCAATGACAGATTGAATGATCTGAAAAACTTTTTTTCCTCAATTGAGGAAGGGTTTTTTTGATATAGGACATACATACTCCTCTTTTAATAAATTACTAGAATAAAATAAATGATCGACAAAACGAAAACTGAAATCGTCGTTGTCATATAAAGCATAGAAATGGAGGATAAAATATCATCTGCTTCTACACTTCTTGTAGGATCACCAATAGTAGGTTTTGTAATCAACTCACCATGATAGACATGGGCTCCACCTAATTGGATCCCTAAGGCACCTGCCACGACCGACTCAGGGAAAGCACTATTTGGACTCGCATGTTGGTAGCGATCTCTCCAGCCAATTTTTATGGCATTTCTGAAATCCAATTGCAGGACTCTGGTACTTGCCATCATAAACAACCAAGTTAAACGGGCAGGAATGAGATTGACCAAATCATCTATTTTAGCCGAAACATATCCAATCTTTCGGTATTTGGCTGTTTTATAACCGACCATTGAATCTAGCGTATTAATAGCTTTGTATCCCATTGCGAATACTGGACCGCCAATAAATAAGCACAATAAGGGGCCGATCACTCCATCACTTGCATTTTCTGCGACGGTTTCAATTGTTGCATTACAAATTTCAGGTATGGTAAGCTGATCTGTTTCTCTCCCTACGATCATTCCCACTTGATACCTAGCCTTCTCAATGGAACCAGACTGAATTGCCTTATAAACTTTCAGAGCTTCAAAAGCCAGAGAGCGAGTTGCTAAACAGGTGTAGGCTAAATAAATCCACAAAAATCCAATAAAGAATCGGGTGAAGCTGACTAGCCCCCCACAAGATTCCATACGTGATGGAAACTGTCAAGCTAACCGTAGAGAACCACAGAAGTATGCCAAACAGAAAAGGAAATTTTGTTTTTAGGTTCTCAAGTTTCAAACAAGCATAAATAAAATTTCCTATCAGCTTAACTGGGTGGGGCCAAGAATAAGGGTCTCCAATTAACCAATCAAGAAGAAGAGCGATAAAAATTGCAATAATTATCATTATTTTGACTCCAAGATATAATCAATCCAACTCATAAGAAGTTGTTCCTTTTGATAAAAATGAACATGAAGATAACTTGCAAAAGTTCTCCCTTTCTGGTAGCCCCCTGTCCAATTGGAAACCACTTCTCCATCTCTTTCTTTTCTGAGGTCTAAAACTGTTTTTTCAGAAGTATTGAAGATGGAATGATGGAACTCATGGCCTCGAACTTCCGTACCAGACGGACCAAATAAAGAATCTTCATTAGTGGTTGCAAAACAGTAACCAAAACGTTTTAGTCTGTTGGTCATCACACTAGTGCCATCAAATACCCCAACCATTTTAAAGAACTGATCTTCAATCTCAAGATTTTTTCCAAGATACATCAATCCTCCGCACTCAGCATAGATTGGGATTCCTTTTTGATGAGCTTCTAGAACTGATTTTCTAAACGAGAGATTGTTAGACAATTCTTTTGCAAACAGCTCTGGATACCCCCCACCAAAATAATAAGCATCAGCTTCTGGTAAGCGTTCATCATGCAAAGGACTAAATGGAATCAGATTCACATTAAAACTTCTCAATAAATCAAGATTATCTTCGTAATAAAAGTGAAAAGCATCATCAAGTGCATAAGCAATGGTTAATGGAGTGGTATTTTGAAGTTTGAATGGAGAAGAAAGTTTCACTGATTCCCTATCAACTTTTTCCAATAAACGATCAAACTGAATCGTTTTTTTAGCCTGCTCTCCAAGAATAGCAAATTTTTCTTCAAGATCATCCATCTCTATATCGGGAATCAAACCCAAATGTCTAGAAGGAAGTTCAACTTGAACATTTTTAGGGAAATAGCCCAAAACTTCAATATCAGTGTAGCGCTCAATCGCTCCCTTAATTAGTTGATAATGCGTTTCAGAAGCAACACGGTTGATAATAACACCAATGATATTTACATCAGAGTCAAATGAAGAAAAGCCATGTACAATTGCTGCCGCTGAAGTCGAAGTTGATTTCCCATCAATAATTAAAACGACAGGTAGATTGAGCTGTTTTGCAACAGAGGCAGAAGATGCACAATCTTTATCAGTCCCTAAACCATCATAAAGCCCCATCACCCCTTCTACCACTGCTACATCACAATTTTGATGCCATCGATAATAAGACCACTTCAGATAATCAGTATCTGGAATCAAAAAATTATCTAGGTTACGAGAAGTGTTCTTCGTTATGCGACTATGGTAAGAGGTATCAATGTAATCAGGACCTACTTTATACGGTTGAACTTTGTACCCCATGTCTGTTAAAGCTCTTAATACAGCTAGTGTTACTGTTGTTTTTCCAACACCACTAGATACACCAGCTAACATAAACTGCTTCATCCTAACACCTCAATCTCTTGAAAAAAATAGAGCTACAAAAAATACACTATTTTTTGTAGCTCCGTTGCTTTATTAAATTACTCAGCACCTCGTTGTGCTCCATTTGGTTCTTCACATTAAAGATGCTTTCATTCTAATATAAATTATAGGATTTGTCAATGAAAAATTGTAAACGCAATCAAAAAAAGAGCACGCATGTGGTGCTCCTTATAAAAAATTTATTATAACGTTGATTATCCTTGCCAATCTGCTGGATAAGTCACATAAATAAATCGTGCCTTATCTTTAACAGAAAATTGAATATCACTTCCCTTTGGAATAAAGATGATTTCACCCGGACCAGCACTCATGACTTCATCACCAGAAATAACATCCAAACGACCTTCAATGACATAATCTACTTCATCATAATCTAAATGCCAAGGGAAGGTTGTCTTGTCCATGGTCATCAAACCTAAGCCAAGTCGAGGACTTTCTTCCAGTGTTAAAAGATCTCGTGTATAGACTTGATGGTCTGGATTTCCTGTATCCAAACGATCTTCAGGACGAACATCTAAACTTGGTAATGAAATAGATGCTACACCAGCTTTACTAACACGCTTAGCCGAACCTTTCCCAGCCAATTCTTCTAAAAGAATTTTGCGAACCAAAGATTCAATATCTGTACGATTATAATCCATTTATTTTTACCCCCAATTAGGCTTCTTTCTTAGTCAAGAAGTAGGCAAGTAATACAGCAGTCACCCCACCAACAAACTTACCAATCATCATTGGAACAATCATTTTAGCATTTTGTCCAGCAGTAAATCCTAAGTGGTCCCCAATTACAAATGATGCAGATACAGCAAAGGCAATGTTCAAGATTTTACCACGTTTGTCCATATCTTTTAACATTTGGAACATGGCAATGTTATTTGCTAAAGAAGCAACTAAACCAGCGGCACCTACTTCATTCATTCCTAATGATTTACCAATAGCTGAAAGAGGTTTGTTGGCAACTTTTGTAAATACTGCAACTAAACCAAAAGCTCCCGCCAAGGTTACTGCAATCGAACCGACAACGACAAAGGCTTCTTGAAGCGTTTCTGCACCTTTTGGATATAGATTAATCAACCATTCATTTCCGGTTAAGAGTTGTGCAGCACCAAATGCTAAACCTAATGTTGCAATCACAACAATAATTTGACCAAAGATTTCAAATCCTTTAATCATTCCATTAGGAATAAGAAGTAAACCTAAGAAAATAAGTGCAGATACAATTACGATAGGGATCAAGTTGATTAACAAAGTACCAAATGATAAACCTGGAACTAGAAGTCCACCAACTAAACATCCGACAGGTACGGTTACCAAACCGTACAAAATACCACGAGCCAAGAAAGGACGATCTGATTTTTCGATAATTCCTAAAGCAACAGGTATTGTAAACACGATTGTTGGTCCCATCATAGAACCTAAAACGTAGGCCGCAAAATCACCAACAGCTTTATCTTGCGCTAAGCTTAAGGCTAAAGGTGCTCCACCCATATCATTTGCAATAAATGTTGTTGCAAAAATCGAAGGATCCGCACCTACCAAACCATAAAGAGGTACAATAACAGGTTTTAATAAGTCAGCCAACAAAGGAGCTACTACCATAATCCCTGCCATAGAAAGCGCTAACGCCCCCATAGCCATAATTCCCTCTTCAAACTTTTCACTAAGGCCCAATTTCCCGCCGATACATTATCAACTGCACCGACAAGCATAAACAGAACCATAATGTAAATGATAATTTCATTTATACTCATAAATTAATCCCTACTTTCAATAATCATCCAGTTGATACTCAACTTTATCAATGATACCTACTATGACCATATCTACTGGGACATCCTGTCTATTCAAACTCACACGAGCTGAACTTCCTGTAGTGACCAACACTTGATCACCTTCACCAGCACCAATACAATCAGCAGCAATGACTAAGGCAGGATCTGTTTGATGGTCATCCAGTTGCCGCTCGACCACTAAAAACTTTAATCCATTAAGTTTTTCATCTTTTCTTGTAGCCCATAGACTTCCTTTCACTTTCCCAACAAACATCTCGCTACTCCTTATTCTTCTATTATAATATTGTGACGTTTCAAATAGTCTTTCGCAAGAGCGGTCACAATCATTCCTTTTTTAATTCGAATCCTATCATGATCAGATAGGTTCATTTCAATTAACTTTTTTTCAGTTAATAAGCCAACCTTTTCAACAGATTTCGGTTGTGTTTCATTCTTTGTCACATCATTTAAAGGTTTATTGTTTTCTCCACAAGTAGATTCTTCTAGCAATGATAGCAATTCTTCTTTTTTATAGAATTGAACACCATATCGAAGAAGCTTTTCGTACTGTTCTTGAAGATCTTGAAACAATAAGGCTTTTGAAGTTTGTTTAAACTGATGGAAGTCAAATGATTCTACTGGAACCAAAACTTTCTTTCCTTTCAACAAACTTTTAATGACAACAGCTTCATCAGCATTTAGCGGACACAAAGAAGCGATTCGCATCATTGCATCAAAACCAATTGATTCTACTAGAATGATATCAGCACTACTTGATTGTTTCACAACTTGATAACCTTCTTTCGATACGATTTCAGGAATATCAAATGCTCCGATAACAAATACTGAGGCCTTATGCGTTTCAACCTGTATTTTATCCATTAAACGGTCTGTAATCAAATCTACGATCTTATCTAGATTCTCCATTTTTGACCTACCTCCAACAACCAATACTAGTCTTTAATAATCCGACCACGGATTCCTTTGCTAAAACCACAAGCATTGGCTTCATCGTAATCGATATGCATATAAGTTGCAAATTTTGGACTCACACGAATCACAACGTCGTCAAAGACTAAAGGTCTTGCTCCTTCAACTTTTACTTTTACAATATCATGATTTTTTACGCCCAATTTTTCAGCATCTTCAGGTGTCATATGAACATGGCGTTTAGCAACAATTAAACCTTTATCCAAGGAAACCGACTTATCACCATTCACTAATACAATACCTGGAGTACCTTCAATATCACCACTTTCACGAATAGGAGCTTTGACTCCTAGTTGTAAGCAGTCTGTAAGTGATACCTCTACTTGAGACTCTTTTCTAACAGGTCCCAAAATAACGACATTATGAAAAGCTCCTTTAGGACCTACTACAGTCAACCGTTCTTTGAAGCATATTGTCCAGGCTGAGATAAATCTTTAGCCTTTGTCAATTCATATCCAGTCCCAAACAGTGCATCTAATTCTTTACGACTTAAATGTACATGTCTCCCACTAGCTTCCACTTCAAATGAGCCATCTAATTCATTTTGAATCCTATCAATAACTTTATCAATTAAATTTTCAAATGACATTGTTATTCTCCACATTCTATTCTAAAATAAGCCACACTAAAACCTCAATTGATTTCAATAATGCAATCAGTTTCTCTGCATAAATATCTTGATTATCCGATGATACTAGCATCAATTCCTTACGGATATTTACAATTTCAATATATAATTCATAACAAGAAAGTTTCCAGCTTTCACATTTAAAATCAACTCTTATACTACCTTGATCCAACTGTTTAATGACTCGAATGGACTGTAAATCTTCATTTGTCCCAAAATTTGGATTATAAAATGAGATATCCTCTTCGATATAACAGCCGACAAGTTTTTCTACTATTTGAAGTAAAATCCCTAATTGATCAACTTTCTCATCTAAATATGAAAGATGAAGTTCCTTTTGGCATTTTAGAAAATACGTATATAGTTTCGTTAGCTTGAAAAGTAGTGGATACACAGCAGACTCTTCTAGAGACGAAACAGTCATATGAAATGGTTTACTAATCTCTGTTTGAGTTTTATTTGGCAAATCAGAATAAACTATCTGAATATGGCGATCATGCAAAAAACCTTTTGCAGCTGGAGTCAATTTATCATCATTCGAAAGTTTTAAGATATTTTGCTCACTGATCTTGCCATCTTTTATTAGCTTTCTAATTCGTGATTCAGTATAAACTGTCATGCATTCACATCCTTCTACCACAAATTAACCACAGGGATACAACGAGGTTGAGATTCAACTTCCCAACCTCGTACAGCTATTAACATGAATGAATATTCTTTACATCAAAATGCTTATTCCTATCAAAACATTAATTGCTGATTACCTGCATGAGAAATTATAAAAAAATCTACTCTTTATGAGGTAGGATAACTTCTACTTCAGAATGTGGACGTGGGATGACATGTACTGAAATTAATTCACCTACATTTTCAGCAGCTGCTGCTCCTGCATCTGTTGCTGCTTTAACTGCACCTACATCACCACGAACCATTACAGTTACCAATCCAGCACCAACTTGTTGTTTACCAATCAATGTAACATTTGCTGCTTTTACCATAGCATCTGCTGCTTCGATAGCACCTACTAAACCTTTTGTTTCAACCATTCCTAATGCGTTTGCGTTTGACATAATCTTTTCCTCCTATTATTAAACCTAATTATTCAGCTGATGGATGTGGTAGAATAACTTCTACTTCAGAGTGTGGACGTGGGATTACGTGAACTGAAATTAATTCACCCACAATTTCAGCAGCTGCTGCTCCTGCGTCTGTTGCTGCTTTAACCGCACCTACGTCACCACGAACCATTACAGTTACCAATCCAGCACCGACTTGTTGTTTACCAATCAATGTAACGTTTGCTGCTTTTACCATAGCATCTGCTGCTTCGATAGCACCTACTAAACCTTTTGTTTCAACCATTCCTAATGCGTTTGCGTTTGCCATTTTAATTTCCTCCAATTATGAAATGAATAAGTTATTTAGTTAATTTTGATAACACACGTTGAACAAGCAGATCAACTAATTGTTCTTCATCTACTTGCTTATCAACTTCACAGCGTTGACAGTCAAGATTTTCTTGATTTTCAGCCTTTCTCAGATCTGACAATTCTGCAGTACCATAAGCGACACGGCGAATATTAATCAAATTCAATGGGCTTACATTGTCAGATGTTGCGCTTCCACCTACAGCTCCACAACCCAAAGTAAAGGCTGGGAACAAACCTGTTGTAGCACCAACTCCTCCTAAAGCAGCAGGAGTATTGACCAAAAGTCTTGAAACAGGTTTTCTTAAAAGCAAATTCTCGAACAATGCTTTCATCTTGGGTGTGGATAGCTAATGTGTGTCCAGCTCCTTCATGATGAAGAATCCGAATACTCAACTCACATGCTTCTTCCCAATTTTTAACAGTGTAGAAACCAAGAACAGGAGCTAGTTTTTCCATAGAATAAGGATATTGTTTTCCAACTCCTTCACCGTCAGCAATCAAGACACGGGCATCATCTGGAACAGAAATTCCTGCCAGTTTAGCGATCACTTGAGGTGTTTTTACCTACCATTTTTTTGGATTCATTGCTCCACTAGGTAGAATGATGAAGGCCCCTAATTTCTTTGCATCTTCTTTTGGAACAAAGTAAGCACCTTGACGTTTAAACTCTTCAACAACCTTGTCTTTTGTTTCTTCTTCTACAATGATTGATTGTTCAGAAGCACAGATAACACCATTATCAAAAGTTTTTGAATCGAGAATTTGACGAACTGCTTTAGGGATATCTGCAGTTTTTTCGATAAAGGCTGGACCATTACCAGGACCTACCCCAATGGCAGGTGTTCCTGATGAATACGCAGCTTTTACCATTGCATTCCCACCAGTTGCCAAGATCAAGTTTGTATCTTTGTGTTTCATCAATTCATTGGTTGCTTCAATAGAAACTCGTTGAATAACACCGATTGCACCTTCGGGACACCCTGCTGAAACTGCAGCTTTTTTAATAATATCAACAGTTTCATTGATACATTTTGCAGCATGTGGGTGTGGAGAGAAAACAATACTGTTTCCACCTTTTAAAGCGATAAGCGCTTTATACATGACTGTTGAAGTTGGATTGGTTGAAGGGATTAATCCGGCAACCACACCAACTGGAACACCAACTTCAATAACTTTGTTTTCTTTATCTTCGTTCAAAATACCAACTGTACGCATATCCTTGATTTCTTCAAGAATACCTTTTGAGGCAAGGGCATTTTTTAAAACTTTATCTTGCCACTTCCCAAATCCAGTTTCTTCTGCGGCCATTTTGGCTAAACGTTCTCTTTGATCATAACAAGCTTTAGCTACAACTTTTACAATCGTATCGATTTGTTCCTGACTCATCAATGCTAGTTTTTGTTGTGCAACTTTAGCTCGTTGAATCAAATGGCGAACTTCTTGTATAGATAAAAGATCTTTATCTTCAATATACATTCAACTTTCTCCTATGATTTCAATTTCAGTAAAAGCTTGAATTAGTAATTGTTTGTTCGCAAATTTAATTTCTTTCTTAGATAGATCGATTTTATCTTCCCGATAAGCAATACTTCTTAATTCAACAACTTTGAATTTATTTAATTCTTCCTCAGAATATTTCTGTTGTCCTTCTGTTAGAACCTCTTCTTCAACTATAACATCAGAAATGATATCTTCAACAAAAGCTGTTTCATTATCTGATATTAAAGGTTGTGGATTAACTTCAGGTACATCTATCAAATCAATCACTTCTAAAACACTCTCTTCTAAAGATGAAGAAGTTTCAGCTTTGGACACATCTTTATTCACTTCCTTTTGAATTGGAAGGAGGATCGAATCAGTTTGCGAGTCTAATCGTGCAATCACGTGACTATGAAGATAGTATGGTTGATCTTGTGCAATCTCAACTGCAGCTTCCACTGCTGATCTTACTGCACTAACATCTCCAACCAATTGAACCGTATTTAACCCTGACTTAACAGTTTCTACATTCAATAGTGAGACGTTGGCAGCTTTCAGTGCAGCATCGGCAACTACGACTGCCCCAAGAAAACCTCGTACTTCAATTAATCCAAGTGCTTTTTCTGCCATAAGCACACCTCATCTTAATAACTCTTTGGATTATCTGCAATACTTTGAACAGTTTGGGCAAATGCATCACATGCTGCACGACATGCAGATTGAGAGCCAATCAATAATCCACCTGCAAAGTTTGTTTCACTTGGTGGTCCATAAAATGCACCAACCGATACATCAGCAGCTTTTAAAGCTGCATCAAGAGCTACCATAGCTTCTGCAGGAGGAGCAATTAAATAAGCAATGGCTGTTCCTTCTTCTGCGTTTGCACCTTCTGAAAGATAACTACCTGCTCTTGAAATGCAATGAGCAAAATATGGGATGCTGTCGTCATCATTTGCACTATAGAAACTAGCTCCGTTTTCAATTTCATAAACTACAACATCTAAGCCACTACGAACTTCTTCCGGATTTGGACCCGCCAAAATACCGATAACTTCACCAGCTAACTTAGTAGAAGCATTCCCAGCTCCAGCATACATACTACGAGCATAAACAACTTCAACATCAGCTGCTTTTGTCGCTTCATCCAAAGCAACATAGGTTACATCATCACAGTCAGAGGTAACAATTCCCAAACTTCTATGATGTGGTTTCAGTTCCAATGATGCTGCTAACCCTGCATCTACATTAGGAATTAATAATGCACTTAATACGTTAGCGCCAAGTCTATCATTTTTCAAAATCTAAACCCCATTTCTATTTTAATTCTACCCCTGACTTCTTATTATCAAGAATCTTCTTAATAATTTCAGCCACGTAGGCTCCAGCTTCAACTGCAGGAGTTCCACCTTTATGAATGTTTGATACTACTGTACGACGTGATTCTGGCATCCCAACTGTTGGTTTATAAGCCATATATGCACTCATCGATTCAGCTGTCACCAAACCAGGACGTTCTCCAACTAGCATACAGATAACTTCAGCTCCTGTAAGTTCAGCGATTTGGTCCATTGCAGCTACCCGAGCATGTTTGATGAAAAGAACTTCATTAAAATCCAGACCATACATTTTCAAACCTTGTTTTAAGGCTGGTAAGAAATCTCTTACGTTTGCTTCAATCGCTGATGAACTCAAACCATCACCAACAACGATTTGTACTTTTGGATTTGGTTTACAAGATTCTTTAATGATTTTCTGTTGATCTTCTGGGAATACACGACCATAGTCCGGACGAGTTAAGTATTCATCTTTCGTTGATGCTTTTGTTTGAACAGGAATGAATCCCATTTCTTTAACAAAATCATCTGAAACATTTGAGAACACCGCATCTTGAGCTGCAGCATGGTCTGCACGGAAACGAAGAACTGTCTCAGTCTTATAACGGTTTCCTGCTCTCCACAATCCCAAACGAGCTGGTGTGAATTTTTAATTTTACGATAAGCTTCTTCGTTAATTGCATTTGGAACTAAAAACTGTTCCTGAATATCCACTTCTGTTATATCTGGAATAATTCCATCTTCAATAGTCGTTTCTTCTTTATCAGGTTGAACACCATTCTTTTCAAGAGACTTAAATTCGGAGTCTTGCTTTTGCTCTTCCTTTTTTAGCTCTGTAACAGTATCTGTATCCATTTCGCTTAACAAAGAACGAATCATTTCTTTTAAATCTTGTTCATTCACTGTCAATACCTCCTTACTAATTTTGTTTCATAAAGATAGATCCGTCTCCACCGATTTCAGTAAGATGTCCATCCTTCATCAATCCCATTTTTTCCATCCACTCTTCAAATTCTTTGATTGGACGTTTGTTCAAGAGATCACGCATCGTAGCAGTTTCATGATAACCAGTAGTTTGATAGTTCAACATAATATCATCACCATGAGGAATTGCCATGATGTAGTTAACATTAGCTGCTCCAAGAAGAACCAATAGATTTTCAGCGTCATTTTGATCAGCTTTCATATGGTTTGTGTAGCAAATGTCACAGCCCATAGAAATACCTGTTAGTTTACCCATGAAGTGATCTTCCAAACCGGCACGAATAACTTGTTTTGAATCATACAAATATTCCGGACCGATGAATCCAACTACTGTGTTAACCAAGAATGGATCAAAACGTTTCGCAAAACCATAACAACGTGCTTCCATCGTTACCTGGTCAGCACCATGGTGAGCATCTGATGACAACTCAGAACCTTGACCAGTTTCAAAGTACATCACGTTTGGACCAGCTGCAGTACCAACTTTATGAGCTGTATCTTTAGCTTCCTGAAGAACTTTTGCATCAAAACCGAATGCCGCATTCCCTTTTTCAGAACCTGCGATAGACTGGAATACCAATCCAGTTGGAGCTCCTTGGTTCATTGCTTCAATCTGAGTTGTAACGTGAGCTAGCACACAGTGTTGTGTTGGAATCTTATACTCTTCGATAAAATCATTAAACTTATGAAGAATTCGTTTTGTACTCTCTACAGAATCATCAACTGGGTTCAACCCTAACAGAGCATCCCCACATCCATAAGCAAAACCTTCCATTGTAGAGGCCATAATTCCATCAGGATCATCTGTAGTGTGGTTTGGTTGCAAACGAGAAGAGAATGTTCCCGGCATACCAATGGTTGTATTAGCGCGTTTTGTAATGACAATCTTATTTGCTGCAACAATCAAGTCTAAGTTTGTCATCAACTTAGCAACCGCTGCAACCATTTCTGAGGTTAATCCACGAGAAAGCCATTGAATATCAACATTTTGGTGGTTGTTATCTAAAATCCACTCACGAAGTTCAGAAACAGTCCAATTTTTAATCTTTTCATAAGTACGAAGGTTTACATCATCAATAATAATACGAGTTACTTCGTCCTCTTCGTATGGAACAACAGGATTGTTAAACAAATCTGATAGTTTTAATTGTGATAAAACCACCTTAGCTGCTACGCGTTCTTCAGAAGATTCAGCCGCCACCCCAGCAAGTTGGTCACCCGACTTGTATTCATTGGCTTTAGCTAGAACTTCTTTTACTGATTTGAATTCATAGACTCTTCCAAATAATTTTGTCTTTAAAATCATTTAAAGTCTCCTCCTTTAATAATTTCTTAATTAAAAACTAACGTTTTAACAACGACCGGCAAGACCGATCCCTCTATCACTGGATTACCTATATCGATGTAGTCACCATTTTGGACATCAACTGAGTCAATACATACAAACGGATAATCTTTTGGTAATTCAGCAAACAAACATTGCCCTAAAACCTTTGCCATATCTTCTCTAACAACTACAAGTAATGGAATATTCTTTCGAATACTTTCTCCCATCCCTTTTGTGATAGCGCTTGCATATTCTTGTACTCTAACAAAACTTGGACTTTTTTCACCATTAATTGCCAAAGCAACCTGTTGAACTTCATTTTCTAAGGTAAACCATTCTAATTTATCATGAATGATTTCTGTTAATTTTTTTCACAACTCTCTAGCTCGTCGTCCTTCGCTAATTTCAAAAACAGGTATATTTCTAATCGGTAAAGTTTTAGAAATATAAGTGATGGTGCTTCCGCTTACCTCTGTTGTATGACTTCCAGCACCTACGACTGTTGCTCGAATTGTTTCGGCTGATTCAATCACTCTCTTTTGTTCAAAAATCTTTGATTGACGAATAGCACGTCCCAATATGATACCAATATCACCGTAGGCAAAATCATTAGTAGCAGAATCTTGATAAATAGCATCGGCTACTCCTCCGGAAAATGAAACACATTTCAATTCATAATCGAGTCGCAATCCATGGTTGGTTTGTAAAAACTCGTAATATGGAGCATCCACTTCAAGCCCAACTGCCTTTTCTAAAACTATCACTAAAATTTGGATTAATTTATTCAATTCATCCCTATTTACAATTTCATCCAAAAAAACAGTCTTAAATTTTTCTTGTTTTATAATTTCTTGTAGTTTCGGTGAAATATAATGTATTTTTAAGTGTATTAGGATCAATCTTGATCAAACGACCGCCAATATCAAAACAACCTGTATCAATTACATCTCCTTCGCGAAATGCAGCGAAGTTTGAAGTTCCACCTCCAATATCAATATTTACAACGGAAGTATGGTGTTCTTGAGAATATTGGTGTGCACACGCTCCCTTGCCTGCGATAATACTCTCTAGATCTGGCCCCGCAGTAGCAACTACAAAGTCCCCAGCGTAACCGCTCAACGCCTGCAAAACTTGGCTGGCATTTTCTTTTCTAGCTGTTTCACCGGTAATAATTACTGCCCCCATCTGAATATCTTGCTTTTCAATCCCGGCTTTTTGATATTCTTGGATAACAAAATCTTTTATCTTATCAACTTCTATCAAAGACTGATGTGAAATTGGTGTAAAAATAATTTTACTTTTATAAAGGACTTTTTTATCCGTTATATATACTCTTGGGATTGTAAATACAGAAGCAATATTTTCAATTGTAAGTTCAGATAGGACCAATTGAGTAGTTGCAGTTCCAAGATCTAACCCAACACTCAAAATTTTATCCGACATAGGAAACCTCCAAAAAAAGACGCTTAAAGAATGCACTGAAACATCGGTTTCTTGCATCCTTTAAAGCGTCATTACTTTCGACTGACTTCATTGTTAGTCTAGAATTATTTACACTTTAAAAATTATCTTAACTTGCGTTCCCTCATTGTTTGAGGTCGTGACTAGTCTTCCGGATAATTTACTCTCTACAAATCTTTGAACAAGTATTAAGCCAAGATGCTCTTGACCCACGGTTTCGACATTGTAACCGCTACCATTATCAATTACTTGTATACGTATTATATCATCATTTTTCGTCATTTGCAAACGAATACATTGATTTTTTTTATTTTTTTGATATTTTTTATTGGAAAAAGCATGCTCATAAGCATTTTGTAATAATTCATTTATTACCAATGCCAGTGACGATGCTCTATTATGATCCAAGTAAATATCATCACATAATTTTAATTTTAATTGAATTTCTGATTTTTCTGCAAAACAGCGTTGAAGATTTGATGAAACAATTTCAACCAAAGACTTCAAATCTATTTTTTCATTTTCTTGATTAGAAAGAAGTTCATAGGTAGCAGCTATCGAGAAAATTCTGTTTATACAGTCTTCAAAAGCAACTTTTGTACCAAACTCTTTAACCTGTGCTCCTTGCAATCGCAATAAAGAAATAATGGTTTGAAGATGATTTTTAACTCGGTGATTAATTTCTCGAGAAGCAATCAAACTCTCTTGGATTTCTTTGTCTTTTTCCCGTAGTTCACTGGTATCTTTTATAGTAATAATCGTTTGATGATTGCGAGCATTGGGATAACACTTCACTTGAAAATAATGTTTTCCGTACTTAACTGTTTTATTACTATTTGAAAAAAATTATCCTCTACTAATTCAGAAAAAAATTGTTCCATCTAAAGAGATTATCATAATGCATTCCTTGTATACTTTCTAAGTAACCCAACTTACTTCGATATAAGACAACCGCTGATTGATTGCAATGTAGTAAAAATCCTCCTCGATCAAATACTAATACTGCATCTTCTACATAATCTAATAATGATACCTCTTCTTCCCGGATTGATTCAGAAGGTGCTTGAAAAAAATATAAGAATGGTCACCTTTCGAATGCTGGAGAGAAAAACTTGATGAGAAACTATCTGAAAAATCACTTTCAACGATTAAAGTAGCAATTACTTTTTTTCCTCTGATAATTGGAAAAACAGTCTGTTCAATTGCAACTCCTTCTTGCGATTGTCCTCGAAGACCCACAGAAGGAACACCTGTTTGAAGTGTACGAAGAACCCCAGGTTCATTTTCTAAAAAGGCAGACTGCCCAACAACTGTTTTTTCATACAAGCTCTCCTTTGTATGAGGCTTTCTATGAAAAACGACAATTGCATGATCAGAATAAATATTTTTTACATCAATGAAGACGTCCTTATCCATAAACTCTTTGCTTGATAAAACTGCCTCTGATTGTCGAATCAAATAATCAATATCTGCTTCATTAAGATCTGTTTTATCCTCGCAAAAATTTCTTTATCTGATTATTGTACTTCATTATTCAATAACAGCAACTTTGCAATTTCAATCATTGGAACACGCTTTTTGCATACTGATTGTCCGAATCTGTTTAAAAGCCTCTGGTTCCGTAAGATTATCTCTCGTCATCAAAAGTCCTTTAGCCTTTTTCTAAAACAATTCGATCATCGAGCTTCTTACTAATTTTAATTAATTCCTTCGAAAGTAATTGCTGTTGCCGTCCTTTCTCTATACAAACTGCTATTGTAGGAATTAAAGACTTTGCATCCAACGGTTTTTACCAAGTAAGCACTAGCACCAGTTAAACTTGCTTTTTTTGATATAATGGTCATCATTATAAGCAGAAAGAATTATCACACCGTATGCTAATTCATCATCTAATATTTTTTTACCTGCTGATAAACCATCTAATAACGGTAATTTAATATCCATTATTACTAGATCGAAAAAAAGTGTTTTTTTGACAAAGTTCAATAGCTTCAAAACCATCACTTGCTTCTGCAGCCACTTCATAATCTGACTGTTCTAAAATTTGTTTGATATCTAAGCGAATAATCGGATCATCATCACAAATTAGTATTCTGCCTTTCATAAACTCCATCCCTCATATGAAATTATGTTCTTGTTACAACTGTACTTGAAAAGCCTAGAATCTCTTCTAAACCATTTAATACTGCGTGGAGTGATGCATCTACTGACGCAACATCCCCTGTCATTACAACAGATCCGCTAAATCGATCCACAAAACCAATCTGTACCCCAGCTGCTTTAGTAGCTATATCCACAGCAATAATTGCAGCCTCACTTGGAGTGATGGTCAATATCCCAATAGCATCACGAAAATCTGTCTGTAACCCCAATTTTTCAAAAATAACAGGATCAGGACTAGCAATTAAATGTGCTAATGTGACTTGTTTACCAGGAACGTATTCCTGAATCATTCTTTGTTTTTCTGACATTTATTACCACCTCTGGATTGGTTTTACAATAAATATAATTCTAAATAATTTGATTATACTATATTTAGTATTCGCTTTCAATAAAATTTATTAATTAAATTATTACATAACAGTGTCAAATTAAAGATCCTAAATTTGAGGGAAATTTTTTTTAATCCTTTAATTTTTTTGTATGTTAATTTAACTATTTGAAATAATTGATTATAAAAATATAGAACCACTAACATCCAATTATGTACTATGCAAAACCAATACAAGACAACTTATTAGTGCTTTTTAAAAAAATTATAAAAAGTAAGCCTATATTAAACAAAATAAATTTAAAAAATTCCAATTAATCATGTGAACTTTTATTATATATATATATTCATAAAAAAATTTGAACTCACATGTCTTTTTAATTTTTCACCAGCAGATTCATTTCTACTAAATGAATTAGACTTTATACTCTATTTTTGTTAATTTAAAATGACTCTTTTTAGAAAGCTTGTTCTAAAACCTTCAATAATTCTTCAACTGTAGGGACTCTCGGATTTGTAATCGTACACTTATCCAATAAAGCAGCTTCCGCAATCTCACGTTTATGAGCATTAAAATCATCCACTCCCACTCCATAAGATCTTAAAGAAGTCGGATGATCTAATTTTTTCTGAAGTTTTCGAACAGCATCCACTAATTGTCTTACACCTAGAATAGGTGTAGAAGCACTCAACCCTAATAAACGAGCAATCTGTTGATATCTTTCAGCAGTTTCTTTATTCAAATTACCAGCACGGGTACCTGTCGTTGCCACATTCGCATTATACTGGATAATATGTGGCATTAAGATGCTATTAAGTCGTCCATGAGGAATATGGAATTTAGCTCCAGCTGCATGGGCGATACTATGATTAATCCCCAATGAAGCTGAGTTGAAGGCCATTCCCGCCAAAGTAGAGGCTACATGCATTTTTTCACGTGCTTCTAAATCATGTCCATTTTTGTATGCACGAGGCAAGTATTCAAATACTAATTTGATAGCTTTTTCAGCCAAAGCATCAGAAAAATCAGTTGCTTTATTTGAAACATAGGCCTCAATCGCATGTGTTAATACATCCATACCAGTATCTGCTGTAATATTAGCTGGTAGTGTTTCCACCAAATTGGAATCTAATATAGCGATATCCGGTAGAATATCCCAATCTACGATCGGATACTTTTGTCCTTTCTCAGCATCAGTAATAACTGCGAAACTTGTCACTTCAGATCCTGTTCCACTAGTAGTTGGGATAGAGATCAATTCCACATCAGTAAAAATCCCTTGTTTCTTCGCAAAGTAATACATTGCTTTAGATGCATCAATTGCAGATCCCCCACCGACAGATAAGACAATATCGATTGATTTCCCTTCAGTCGCGTGAATCCCTGCCACAATAACATCAATAGGCGGATCTGGAACAATATCAGTAAAGGTTATGATATCGTTACTAGCGTCTAAATAATCAAGAATTTTATCTAACTGTCCAGATTCTTTTAAAAACGGATCAGCAACAACCAATATGGTTTTGTTATGATAGTTTTCTAATTGGGCCAAAGCACCTTTGCCGACAAAAATTTTAGTTTTGTAGTAAATATTATACATTCTTTCTCCTTTCTTTTCAGAGTTTCTTATTTTATTTTACCCCCTTTATCATTTGAAACTCTTAAAACAACATAAAAAGAAGCCACATGAAACACTACCAAATAGTATAAATTTTTGGCATATTTCATATAGCTTCATTGCTTAAAATTGTACGTCCTTGTACTTTACAAAAAGTATAACATAAAAACGCTTACAACGCAAAAGAAAAAACATATATTTTATTTTTTTGATCATAATACTTGCAGATTCTTCTAGATCGTGCTATCATAAAGTTACTAGAAATGATTTTGGTACTTTTAAGAGTATGGAAGTTTGGTGAAAATCCAACACGGTCCCGCCACTGTGATAAGCTTAGCTTTAAGTCAGGTCTTTATTCTTAAATTTTAGTAGATTTCACGCCTCGATGTAAGGTGGTGATGTCAGTTAGGAAATACACCAAAATAGTGCTTTCCCCTATTGACTCTACGTATGAGTACGTATCATTTTCTAAGGATGGGGTTCCCATCATCTGCAAAGAAGCAGAGTCAATATTTGGAAAGCTACTGTTAACCAATGAAGCTTAGCACGAAATTTGTACACTGTTGTACATCTGGCTTTCGAATTCTAACCTTGTCCTTCCCTTTAGGAAAGACAAGGTTTTTTTCTTATCACCTTTAATCAAAAAATTATGACATAGATAAAAAAGCACTGCCCCTATTTTTTTATTAGAGGTAGTGCTTTTATTCTAGTTATTATTTTTCTTTGCCCACCGCTCCACATCTGCTTTTGTAATATTGTGAAACACTTTTGCTCCTCTTTCATAAGGAATATCCTCACAGTGTTTTCGATAATTAATCACTCTGGCAAGAGCAAAGAAATAGTCAGATAAACGATTCACAAAAATTAAGACTTGATTATTAATTTCATTTGTCCACATGGTCGCGACAATATGTCGTTCTGCACGACGCGCAATGGTTCTTGCTACATGAACCATTGAAGCAATTTCATCACCGCCAGGTAAAATGAATCTTTCCAGAGCTGGTGGAATATCCGCATACGTATCAATTCGTTCTTCAATCCATTTGATGAGGCTTTCATCCACTTTATATGGGTAAACACCATGTGGAGTAGATAAATCTGAACCGCAATCAAACAAATAATTTTGTAACTGATACAATTCGTCTCTCAATTCATCTTCAGGATCCATTTTACTAATCGTATAACCAACCCAAGTATTTAGTTCATCAATAGTCCCGTATGCATTGACTCGATCCGAATCCTTTGCAACACTTTGACCACCTACTAATTTTGTAAGACCTTTATCACCGGTCTTTGTATATAATTGCATATTTTCCTCCTTTATTCCTATTATCTAATATCGACATAGTCATCCCGGTCCAATTTTCCTTCTTCAAAAGTTGGCATATGTTCTATGGTATATACAGAACTTTCCATTAAAAAGAAAGCTAAAGGACAGCCAGAACCTTCTCCTAAACGCATATCCATTTGAAGCATAGGGGATAATCCTAAGTAGTCAGAAACGATTCGATATCCTGGTTCTGTTGAACAATGCGATGGGAAGCAATAATCTAAAACCTCTTTCTTTAATTGAGAAGCTATCAAGAGTCCCGTTAAAGAAATCAGTCCATCTATGACACAAGGCAGTTGATGTTGGGCACATGCTAGATAGGTGCCAACCATTCCCAACATATCCAGCCCACCAACTTTTGAAACCAGATCAATCATATCACTATAAGGTGCATGATTGGTTACTGCTTCTTGGATAACTGCTGTTTTATGAGCCTTCATCTTTTCCGTAACACCCGCTCCATATCCCGTCACCTCTTGTGCAGGGAGCCCCAAAGTTGCGGCAATAACTGCTGCGGATGTCGTGGTATTTCCAACCCCCATCTCACCAGTCCCAAATAAGGTATAGCCCTGATTAATCAATTCAACAGTTCTTCTATACCCAACCAAAATCGCTTCTAGGGCCTCCTGACGAGTCATGGCAGGTTCCTTTAGCATATTTCGTGTTCCATTTAGAATATGGTCTGGATTATCAGGATAGATTGGGCTTTTACAACCAATATCAATGACGCAAATATCTGAACCCGCATATTCAGCAATATTAGCCACCCTGCTTTTCCCATTTCTAATATTATTGGCTACAATAAATGTTGTTTCGATAGGGTTTGAGGAGATTCCTTCATCGCAAACTCCATTATCCGCTACATAAATCATGACCATTTTTCTTCGTCAACTGGATATTGTCAGGGAACATCGCATGTAATCTAGCATACATTTTTTTCCATTTTTTTCCTAATGCACCTAGAGGTTTCGCTAATCGATCACAATAGTTTTTTTCCCTCTTCTAATGCTTTAGCATCAATCGGTACAATATTTTTTAGGATTTGATTTAATTCATCTTGCCTATCCACAGATTTCCTCCACCTTCTTCACTTTTAGCCCATCATATATAATTTTGCTTAGATTCCTTATAGAATAATAGCTTGCCAGAGGATGTTGGGAAAGTCGTTCTTCTAACTTATTCAAGTGAATCAGCTGATCTTGAGTCAACAGAATACCAACGATGCTACCACTATGAGCAACATTTACTCCTAGTAAACCTAATTCTGTTGTAATTTCTATAATTTCTTCTAAATAGGGTTTGGGCAACCGTTTGTTATTTAACAAGGCACTTGTAGTCGCCAACTTACCTAATAGCTTCACATTTTGTTTGTCACAGGCAGTTTTGAAATCAATCAGCAATTTCTTTGATTGCTTAGCAGGATACAAGGGACTATCTGTCATTCTTATGAAACTCGTTGTATCGACGATTTGATCTGGCTCTAGAATGTACACATAAAGATTCGGTTTCCATTTTGTCTGCCATTTGATCGCACCGTCAAGAGGATTCATCACAGTCCAGTCTGAAAAACCGACGGAATCGCTTGGTTCAATCTTAGAACATAAGCTCGTTAACAGAGGGACTGACACTTCCTTTTGTTTGCAAGAAAAATAAGCACCTAAAATTGACAGCATATCCGCTGTACTACTAGAATATCCCTTTCCAACAGAGATATCTGTTTGAAAAGAGAAGTCGAAATCTATCTGATCTGTTAATTCATTTATAACTCGCAGCATTTTAGGACGCAACTCTTCTCCTACTACACCTGTTTGAGGGCCAATTAATACTTGGCTTTTCTTTTCAATGCCATAAGACATCAAAAATTCACGACCATCTACAACACATTGGAATAATTCTCCACAAGATCCTGGACAAGATGCTATCATTGTCCCTTCCACTACTCATGTCCTCCAAGAATCGCTTTCAAGGCGACTAATAAACAGGTATTCTCTTCTCTGCTACGAATTGCAACGCGGTAGTAATCACTACTTAAATTACGGTAGTTGGAACAGGAGCGGATAAAAAAATGTTATAGCGCCATAATTCTTCACGTAAATTCTTAGACCCCGTATACTTAAAAAAAGATATAATTAACACTTGGTTTTTAAAACAGTTAATGCAGAAAAAGTTTCCAAAAGAACGATACAGGAAGTCTTTTTCCTCTTGTAACCATTTTAGAGTCTGAGCTTGATAATCCTGATCCTTTAAAAATCACAGGCAAAGCTTGAAGAGCCAGTGCATTAATTGTCCACGGAGCCCTACGTTCATTAATCTTTGTTAAGCATGGATGTTTCCCAAGGGCGTATCCTAATCGTAATCCTGGAATCGCATAAAACTTGGTTAGAGATCGAACAACAATTGTATTTGTAAACTCACTCAAATATGGAACAAAACTATACTTTTTCCTCGTCTTCTAAAAAAAGTCAATAAAAGCTTCATCTAGAATAAAATGAATATTCCGTTCCAGTAATTTTTTTCGCAATTTCTAGCAATTGACTAACTGGAACAACAGATCCAGTTGGATTATTGGGATTACATAATAAGACAACATCTCCTGCTTTCAAATGATCCATGTCTGATAAAAAGATCTTTCACTGTCCAAACAAAATTAGGAGATGTTAAATGATGATAAATAATTTCTGTCCCTTCTTGATAAAAAGCCTTTTCATATTCCATAAAGGTTGGACTTAAAAATCAGTAATCTCTTGGGTTTTAAGATCTGAGCTAACTCATAAAAATAAACCTACCGCACCATTTGACAAAAAGAATTTCTAGATCATGATTACCGTGATGGTCTCTAAGTAAATCTTTTTTTCATATTGGTTTTGTGATATCTGGGTACTCTGTAATTCTATCAATGCTCTCCACTAAGACTTGGCGAGGTTTTTCGAAACTCCAAGAGGATTGATGTTGGCACTAAAATCAATCCACTTTTTCAGAAGAGTTTCCATTTTTCAGCTAATAGACGTCCATTCCCTCCGTGTTCAACAATCATACATCTCCTTCTTGAAAGATAAAGTAGTCCTTTTAGATTATATCATGTTTACTCACTCTCAAGAAAGTCTTTTAAAAGCATCGATCCCAGTATTTTCAGTTGAAGAAATCTCAAAAAAATTTGTTTAACACCTGCATCTAACAATTGTTTACGCGCAAATTCCAATTGCTCCTCAGAGTCTACTAGGTCAATCTTACTAATGATTCCAATCACATCTTGGGTGAATAATGAAGAAAATCCTTGAGGAAAAGTTTGCATGGTTGAATTCCCTGCAATTAAGAGTCCAATGATTTCAGCTTCTGCTGCAGTCACTGTTAAAGCATTGTAATAGCGTCTGTGTTGTAAAAATTCCCCTGGCGTATCAATAATACTATCGTGAAATTGAACAGCCTGCGTTTTAAAATACTCAATATCTAATCCTTTTAATCGTTGGGTTAGCGTTGTTTTACCCACTCCCACTGAACCAACAAACATGATTTTCTTCATAAATCTCCCCTATTTTTTAATTAATTGTGCCTCATCAGTTCCCAACTTGATTGTTTCTCTACTCTTAACTAAAACACCTTTGTTTTCATCACGACCTTGTAAGAAGTATTTGGCATCTTTGCTATCATATGTATCTACTGCAGTCTGTGAAAGTAAGCCAATTCCTTTAGATGGATCCCGTAATAGGTTAAAGATGATTCCCATCTGTAATCCTTCAAAATCTTTCAACATTGCATAGTCCCCATTACTATCTCCAGCAATTAGAATAGGATCTTGGTTCCCATGTTTTATCTGCAATGAACTTCTTGATTGTTTTTTTGTTTTTTTCCTTCACCTTGTGTTTGGAAGTAGTCGTTATTGTATTCTGATTGAATGACACCAGAATCATTTTTAACGAGTTCCATTCCATAGACATGGTCTTCAGTAATATTATATCCAAATTTTTCCTTAGTAGCAAAAGGAACAACAACATCTCGGAATGAAGCAGAAACAACATAAACATCTATGCCATTATCTTGTAGTGTCTTATAAAGATTTTGCATCTCTTTTACTGCGCGAACACCACGTTTAAATTTGATTTCTACTTGACCAGCTTCACCCTTCAAGCTTTCTGGGCTCACCCAAGTTTCATAAACTAAATCTTCTTTTAAGGCACGTTCAATTGATTTTTCAGATAAGGCTTGAACTTCTTCTGAAGTCATACCTGTAAATAAGTAGGTAACCCATGGATAAGAAATATCTGAACTGAAAGTTCCACCAATTGCTTCGTAAAGATAACGTAATTTAGCACTGAAATCTTTATATTCGTCTAATTGTTTCACTTCATCAAAACTCTTAGTCCCCTTAAAACCTTTGTATTCGTTATAAAGAACAGTATAATCAGAAACGATATCCTTAGCAATATTATCAATGTTGACAGGATTTCCTTCTTTATTGTTATGATCTTCTTTAAAGTTATCCTCTGGGATATTTGTACGAATAGCCTTATCTAACTCTTCCGGTGTCATCTTAAAAATCTAAGTTTTCAATTTGATAAGTAAAAGTTGCTTCACCAATATCGTTGATTACTGTTGTGTTATCCCAGTCAAATACAGCATACGGCTTCGCTGATTCATTATATTTTTGAACTAGATTTGCCATTATCTTTAATAACATTACTTAATTTCTTATATAACTTATCCTCCCACTGCCCACGATTAAGCACTTGATCTTCTTTTTGATACACTTGTTTCTTGACTAGCTTTACTAGGCTCAGTTGTTTTAGATGACTGAGAAGCCTGACAACCAACCATAAATAAGGCAAGACCACAAACAAAAAAAGAGACGATGTTTCTTCATGAGAAAAACCTCCAAAAATAAAAATTTTTATTAATTAGAAAAAAAGGCAATAAGATACCTATGATTTGAAACGGTTGCGCCATTGCAATCATAGGCCCTCATTGCCTTTTATATTATTCCAAACCCATTATACTAATTAGACAATTGAATGTCAACCGAAAACGGTTACATTTTTTTATCACAAATAAAATTCTACTATTCTACAAAAACAATATAGTAAAAATGATATTTACGAATAATTGGGTAATGAGTTCCTACTTCATGAAGCGAATTTTATTTTTCTGAAAATTCGTTTTCATTGTCTTCTCCTTTATCCTCTGCTATACTTGGATTATCAAAGAAAGGAGACAAGCCTATGACATTGTCCAATAAATTCACACTTTCTCTTGCCTCACTGGCAGTTCTTGGTCTTTTAGCAGCCTGCTCGAATCCGACAGCTCAAACACCTGCAAGCTCTGCTAGTTCACAACAGGTCGCGTCAAGTGCTTCAAGCTCTAAAACTTCTCAAACGGCTAGCCAACCTGAAAATCTAGATGGGACATACAAGGGGACTGATGAAACTGATCAGATCACTCTGACCCTTTCTGGTACGACGGGCACATGGGAAGAGCTTGAAAGCGATGGCGAGAAAGAAAGCAAACCTGTAACCATTCACGCTGACAATCATACTCTCACTGTAGGGGATGATCTCAAATATTACAAACTAGAAGGTAACCAACTCACTATTGAAGATGACGATCGCGATCCTTCTGATACCATTGTATTAACTAAATAGCATAAAAAATAAGAGGTTAGGATGTTGATCCCAACCTCTTTTTTCATCTTAATGGAACTGCATCCCACCATCTACGATAATGGTTTGACCTGTGATGTAGTTTGAATCAGGTCCAGCAAGGAAGCTGACTGCTGCTGCTACATCTTCTGGTTCTGAAAGACGTTTCAAAGTGATATCTTTAGCGAATGTTTGCATACCCCATTCGTCATCTTTACCTGCGTTCTTACCAACTTCATGGGCAATGTCAAACATCATTGGAGTCTTGACGATACCTGGTGCATACGCATTGACAGTGATGCCTGAATCCGCCAAGTCACGCGCCAAGGTTTGCGTAATTCCACGCACAGCGAATTTAGTACCACCATAGACAGTCAAATTAGGGTTACCAACGACACCTGCTTGTGAAGTTGCATTGATGATTTTTCCGCCATGGCCAAGCGCTTTGAATTGAGCTTGTGCAGCTTGAGCACCCCAAATCACGCCACCAACGTTAATAGCAAATGTACGTGTAAATTGTTCTTCTGTAATTGTATCAAGTGGTGTAGTTGGCGCAACACCTGCGTTGTTTACGACAACATTCAAATCTCCAAAATGGTCAACAACTTTTTGGAAAGCTGCAGCCACTTCTGCTTGTTTTGATACATCGGCAACGACTGCAAAAGCATTTTCTGCGGACAACTCAGCAACTGCTTTTTCAGCTGTTTCAGCATTGTAGTCCAATACTCCGACCTTGAAGCCATCTTGCACCAAACGTTTTGCGATTGCAAAACCGATCCCTTGACCAGCACCTGTGACAATAGCTACTTTAGACATATGATTCCTCCTTGGTATCAACGATACCAGCAAACGTTCCTATCAGAACAGCAAGGGTTGACAACTAGTTTTGATGGGGTCTATTATAAATATCCGACAAAACTATGCTAACAGTATACTCTTTTGTGAAAAACATTTCAAACTCTAGCCTGTTTTTTTGAAAAAAATAGTTTATTTATATGATATCTTTATTTAGTGATAAATGAACGAAAGCGTGAAATAGAATATAGCTTTTAGCCAAAACGGATAATTGTTCTATACTGTAAAAGCTACATGAGGCTGGGACAAAAGTCCTAGCCTCTCAATTGTCTTTGAATTGTCGAGCAAGACGCAGTGGTTGAGTGGGCTCTACTACGCTGATTTCATCAGCTTTTACAGCCCTACTCAACTGTGCGGAGGTGGGACGACGAAATCGAATTCTAACGAATTACCGATTTCTGTCCCACTCTCATAAACTATTCATTTGATGGGTCCCTTTAGTCATCAGATTCCGCAAATACTTGAGTGGCTTTGACTGCTTTCTTCCAGCCCTTGTACAAGTCCTCTTTGCGAGCTTCATCCATTTTTGGTTCAAAGATTTGGGCTGCTCCATGAAGAGATTTTAATTCTTCCAAGTCCTTCCAATAACCTACGGTCAGACCTGCTAGGAAGGCTGCTCCTAAAGCCGTTGTTTCCAAGTTTTTCGCGCGGGCAATCGCAATCCCAAGAATATCTGCCTGAAACTGCATTAAGTAATCATTTTTCGCTGCCCCTCCGTCTACTTTTAAGACAGGGATAGGAGTTTTTGCATCTACCTGCATGGTGTCGATGATATCGCGTACTTGATAGGCAATGGATTGAAGGGTTGCTTTGATAAAGTCTTCCTTGGTCGTTCCCCGGGTAAGTCCGAAGACAGAACCACGCGCCTCTTGATTCCAATATGGTGCTCCAAGACCCGTAAAGGCAGGGACCACATAGATTTCATCCTGGTTCTGGGACTTCAAAGCATAGGCCTCAGATTCAGGTGAATTGTCTATCATACGCAGGCCATCACGGAGCCATTGAATGGCACTTCCAGCGATAAAGATAGATCCTTCAAGGGCGTAGTAGACCTTGCCATTGATCCCATAACCAATCGTCGTCAGCAAGTTGTTTTCTGACAACTGCATCTCCTCACCCGTATTCATGATGATGAAAGATCCAGTTCCATAAGTATTTTTGACCATACCAGGTTCAAAGGCTAATTGACCAAAGAGAGCAGCCTGCTGGTCCCCCGCCATCCCTGCAATCGGCACTTGTCCACCGTAGAAATGGAAAGGAGCTGTCTTGCCATAGATTTCAGAGTTTGAACGCACTTCAGGAAGCATGTCTTTAGGAATGTTGAGGATTTCCAAATCTCATCGTCCCATTTCAGTTCCTTGATATTGTAAAGCATGGTACGGGCAGCATTGGAATAGTCTGTCACGTGGGCAGCTCCATCCGTCAGCTTCCAGACCAGCCAAGTATCAATGGTTCCAAAGAGCAATTCGCCCTTCTCCGCACGCTCTTGCGCCCCTTCTACATGGTCCAAAATCCAACGAACTTTAGTCGCTGAAAAGTAGGCATCGATAACTAGACCTGTCTTTTGATGGAAGGTTTCTACATAGCCTTGGTTTTTAAGTTCCTCAGCCAGTGGAGCAGTTTGCCGTGATTGCCAGACAATGGCATTGTAAATAGGAAGCCCCGTGTTCTTATCCCAAACAACTGTCGTTTCTCGCTGATTGGTAATGCCGATTGCCTCTATTTGATTGGGCTTGATGCCACTTTCGATAAAAACCTCAGCAATCACCGACTGCACCGAGTTCCAAATTTCATTGGCATTGTGCTCCACCCAACCAGCCTGCGGAAAAAAATCTGAGTGAATTCCTTTTTGACTAGAGCTAACTTGCTCGCCTTTTTATTAAAAATGATAGCCCGCGAACTAGTGGTTCCCTGGTCAATCGCCATGATGAAAGTTTCTTGAGACATAAACTGCCCTCCTAAATTAGGTACTTAAAAATCTTGTTCTTTCATAAACTAGTATACTCTATTTCATCTAGAATTTGTATCCATTTTTTTAAGAAAAATCCGGTCTAACATTTTCCTACTACTTCTAACTTTGTCAGACCAAGCAAAAAAAGAGCCCTGAGGCTCTTTTAACTAGTAGTTCAAATGCTTATCAAGATCTGCCTTGATCTAACCGATTTAAGAACTCCATGGTCGGACTGTCTTGGTAAAAGCTCTTTGAGGGGAATCTTCTGATAGACCGCTATTTCATCCGCAGTCACACCGTAACGAATTAATAGATCATAAATACGATTTAAATCATGACGTAATTCATCCGTTATGAGGACATTATCGCTTGTTTCTTTTGTTTTCCAATAATAAGATGGCAGAACTTCCTTGGTTTCAATTAAAATAGTTTGCAACAAAGTCCCACCATGGCTGTCCTTCTGAGAGATATCGGCCCCAAGTTCCAACATTTTCTCAAAAACCTTGAAAGACTGGTCAGCCTTTTCCTTAGACGAATACATCTCATATTGACCATTCCAGCGTTTGATCATGCGCCGGCAGTCAAATACAGCTCGTCCACCCGCTGTTTGGAGGACTGGTTGACAAAATGGATTCAGCTCTGTCGGCTCTTCAATAAAGTTAAGATCTGCTCCTCTATCAAGAAGTAAGTCTGCAATATCTAAATGTCCCGATTTGATAGCGACTTGAAGGAGCGACTGTCCCTGATCTCTTTTAGGTTTGTCACCCGAAACAGCATTGCCTTCTTCAGGCTTTTTATTCAATATCTGACGGACTCCCTCTATATCTCCTCTTCGCAACAACTGAAAGGTTTTTTGCATGGTTTTCCCCCTCTCTCATTATAGATAAGAATAACACTGTGTTGATACTTTGATCCTATCTCTAGGTTCTTCGTTAAACTGATTATAGCATTTTATGGAGTCTACATTGAAGTCCTAAAGGGTAAAGATGACAGACTCCCACCGAAAAAGTTACAATTCTATTTCTCTGATTTTCGTATAGCCACTAGCCAAGAGGCTACTAGGATTTCGAAAATAACTAGAAGGATAATCTGAGGAAGAGAACTTTGAACCAGCATAAGGACAGCCAGACTATCAATTAGCATATGAGCGAGGATACAAGGGACAGCTCCTTTCGAGTACTCCTTGAGCGCTCCAAATAGGAAGGTATTCCCTAAAATCATCAGGTAAAAGATGAGATAGTTGGACGAACCTGCTGTAATCCAAGGGAGTTGATAGATAGGAATATGCCAGAGGAACCAGACAATGGAAAGAACCATCATTTTAGGTATAAAGTGCTTACTAAAGGAAAGATGCTCTTGTAAAAACCAACGCCAACCGACTTCTTCCAGACCTCCATATAAAAAGGTCCAAGGAAAATAGAGGAAGAAGGCCAAGAGGGAGTTCCCAGTAAAGCGAACATTCATAAGCAAGATGGAAATCCCATAATAGATGACGGGGATGAAGAAAGCTAGGATCCAGGATAGGGAACTTTCTTTTTGAAGAAAAATCTTTTTGAAAAAATCACCCAAGGAGTTAACTTCCCTCAACACAAGAGAAAAGACAGCCGCAGTAATCATGGGAATCAAGTTCATTAGGATAAACAGTAGTGAGGCCCCCATACTACTCCTATCTGGGAAAAACCAAAGGATCACTTGCCCTACTAGAAAGGTAGCAAGGAGGGCAGTCAATGCATACCAGATCGCGACTGATTGTTTTGAAATAAATTTGCTCATTATTTCTCCTTTAGTGTTACATACTTCTTTCTTGCAATCATGATTGCTAAACTAATAATAAGAATTTTACTGACTAGAGATAGCCATCCATCTTCATTCACTAGAATCTGAGACAAGGAATTAATACAGGCATGAGTCATGACACAGATCCATAAATTTTGCGTTTTATGATACAAGGCCGATAAGATAAAGCAGTTAGTTAGCAGACCTACTAGAAACGGAAGCAACTGAATGACAGCTAAAGAACCATCAATGTAAAAGTAAAAAAGATGCCAGCTAGACCAGGCTAAAAAGGTGATCACAGTAGCTGAAAGATAAGGTATTTTTTCCTGCAAAGTTGGCTGAAAGAAATAACGCCAGCCAATTTCTTCAACTCCACCAAAAAGAAGAGCCTTAAAAAAGAGTACTACTGGCAAGACCAACGATTGAGTGGTGATCTTACCACCTAAGATAAATGGGAAAAAGTCAAGCAACAAGAAAACGAGCACTAAACAATAATTTGCCAAACTATCTTTGACTTGAAAAAAATCTTTTAGAACTTGTTTGAAACTAGATTGATGGTAGCCAATACTGGCAAGACTACCCCAAAAAGCAGATGATAAGCCACCTAAAACAACAGCTATCATCCCCATTGGTGATGTAAAATCAACCTTGACTCCTCCTGCTCTTAAAAACCAAACCAGAAGGCTGACACCTAATACTTGACCGAAGGTCCCTATCAAATACATGGATAGGGCTTGCTTTCTATTCATTCGTGATTCCTTTTTCTTTCAATTAATTACCAGCGCTATCTACCTTAAACCCATACTTGCCTGCATTTCGTTTGAGCTTCTCAACCAGAGCTTCTTTCCGCTTACTTTTTCCAAAAAAGAAGGGAATAGTCTTTCCGTTTCTAAGCTCGATATAGAAAGCATAGCGAGCCCCGCCACCAGATCGTCCACGAAAAATTGCATACGTGATTTGCTTGATCTCTTTCAGCGGGATCCTGCGACGACTGAAACACAGAGCGACATGGATATAGAAGATTCCATAGCTAATATGGAAAGGAGCAAAGAAGGGACCTCCACTACGTCTCACAATTGCCCTTCTTCTCAGGAAAAGGAGAACAGTGAAAACGAGCAAGAAAAATGAGCACATATAGAATCGGAGCATACTCCATTATCTTTCTAAATTCTAACACGCTGTCGTTCATCCTCTACTTCATCTCAACCCATTTTTTTCATTGTCCATGATGAAAGGGCTTAGCTAGACCTTCACCAGTGTAATCTTGGTATTTGGTCTCCAAGTATTTGTAGACATCTTCCTTGGTCGCAAACTTGATCGCTTGATAGGGCTCTTCAAAGGTCAGCTTTTCGACAAAGAGATAGCCATCCTTTGGCAGGAACTAAAACGCCGACATGGCCGACAAAAAGGGTATTTCCATCTAGGTTATCATGAACAATAACGGAAAGCATGCGCGCATTTTCATTGAACTTGAAATGAGCAAAAATACTCTTCCATCTTCTTGGCATGGACCTTGACATCCGTTGTCGCCTCTGTCGGAACCCGTGAATACAGAATGTTAAAAGGCTTTCTTGTCTGCCTCATCGAAAACTTTTTCCTTTGTCAATGGCATCATTGTCCACGAACAAGAGTTCACTATCTGCTTTCATCTTAGGAATCTCGATGCGGTTCTTCAGAAGAGTATAGCTATTGATCCGGCAGTTGGTCCCGACGAAATCACCTTTTTTCTTGGTCCACAAGTCACTGATCTTCTCAACATTGTAGTCTGTTTTCTTGAAGGTGCTGAAGTTACCCGTCAAGCCAACAGAGCCGACAATGCTATCGTAGTCCGTTACTAGACCCAGAAACTTGTCTACACTTTCCTGATCCAAATAAGCAGATAAAAGAGCCCGCACTTCTTCGACGCTTTCCTTGCTATTGAGGTTGCTATAGGTGCCCTTGTAGTGGTCCTTGTCTGAATTGGACTGCTGCACTGTGGAGCTTGCCTGTTTTTTTCCTTGGATTGCTTTTTGGTTGCTACCACAAGCCGCTAAAGCAAAGATCGCCAAGGCACAGCTAGTAAGGAGCATGATTTTTTTAGATGGTTTCATAAAATGGTTCCTTCTAATGATTGTTGTAAGAATCATTTATTTTAAAGTTTCTTAAGTTCATTATAACAAGAAACAGATTGAAACAGAAAGAAAAAAACATTTTACTTTTTACACTGAGAATGCTAGCATTAAAAATAGCTGCGGTGTTATTGACTGATGAAAAGTTGGCGATCTACTCTAATAAGAAAAAAAGACAATATTAGAATTCTGGAATTCAGAAAACTAATATTATCTTTTTTTATGTCAAACAAGCTTTAATTTTTTTCAATAAAAAAACAATAGTATATGAAGATCATTCTTAATGAACAATAATATCTTCAGACTTTATAATATTTAATTCTTCATCAGAAATATCATTATATTGTGACAATCGATTCGCTTGGTTGGTAAAAAGCCTTCTCAAAAAGATTTCTCATTTCTCTACCATTTGCAAAGTTCTCACTTTTTTCATTACTTAATTTGCTAAGGTATTGTGTTAAATAATCCCTTGCGTCGCTAGACAATCTCATATCATTTAATTTACAGAACAACTCAAAAATATCTAGAAGTTCATTTGGTGAATAATCTTCAAATGTAATACTTTTATTGAATCGAGATTTTAAACCTGGATTTGATTCTAAAAAAATCTATTCATGGGCTCTGAATAACCCGCAACAATTACAACAAAATCTTCACGCTGGTCCTCCATGGCTTTTAAAAGTGTATCAATAGATTCTTGTCCAAAATCATTTTCTCCTTTAGCCAAAGTATAGGCTTCATCAATAAATAGTACTCCTCCCATAGCTTCATTAATTTTCTCCTGAGTCTTAATTGCAGTTTGTCCAACATATCCTGCTACTAAACCAGATCTATCAACTTCAACTAATTGTCCTTTTTCTAACACACCCAATTTTTTATAAATTTTTGAAAGTAGTCTTGCAACTGTTGTTTTGCCTGTCCCAGGATTTCCCAAAAAAACTAAATGCTTAGAAACTTGGGGTACCTTAAACCCTCTACTTTCTCTTAATTTATTAATTTTTAATATATTTACTAAAGAGCTCACCTCTTCTTTTACACCTGCTAGACCGATCAATTCATTCAGTTCATTTAATAAATCCTCCAAAGATTCTTCTTGATCGTCATCTTTTTTTATTACCATCAATTGATGTCTTATTATGTATTTCTTCATTTTTTTATTATACTATTATCTAAATTTTTCAAAAAGCAATATTTTGAGATTCTTTATTTAACTCAGTATACTCTTTAAGCATCTTTAAATAATTCATAAATTTTTTTCTTTATCAACAGTATTTTTTTATCTTGTTTATTTAAAGAGTAGTACTTTCCAATTTCATAGATTGTTGAAATATATAATGACTCAATATGTGAAACCCTATTACTACTTATTTCTTTACTAAGTTTAAAAAAAGTAATTCAAAAAAATCTAGGTGTTTCTATCTCTTGAACTTTCGGATAAAGGTCAGAGTATGAAGTGTTTAGATATGTAATTTTTAAAAGAGATATTCTTTCTTCTGAATCCTCATCAGAAATGTAATGAATAAAAGATAAAATATCTTCTATCATCATACTATCTATATCTCCTATATTTTTTTGAAGATGTCTTGATTGTATTACAGATGACTAATAAGCTATCAAGGGAATTTTTTTAATATCAATATTCATAGGTTTCCTCACACCAAAAGAAGCTCTGCTTGTTTTATTACATTCTTGTAGATATCTGATATTTCTTTACTATCTTGATCTTTAAAGGTATCTCTAATAGTTTCATCTATCAGTTCTTTCATTTCTCTTGTACTGTTTTCACGGATAGCCTCCAAAACATGAATTTCCCCTACACACTTAATCAATTCCTGATTATCGACAACTTCCTGAAAAGCTTCATTAACTCTATCAATTAGTTCAGTATAATATATATCGACGCCAATAGTATCTAAATCCGTCTCAAATACAGCGTAATCCTGCAATTTCTCTATAAACCACTCTTCAGTTAATTCATTATAGATGCTCATCCATTTATCATGTGACGAATGCCAAACATCTGTATCTATTAGAATATTATGATTATTAAAATAATATTGCTCATCAAAATATTTTAAAGCAACAGTTAACATTGAAAGAAGTGAAAAGATGGAAACGATTAGTAGATGATTATTTGATGCAATGTCTTTTCTAAATAAGTCTGTTAGTAATTTTAAAGCAGTGTATAGTTTTTGAACTAAAAAAACGCATTTGTTCTTCAGAATATGGCTGTTGACGACGTCTGCAATCAAGCATATCGGTATACTCACCTAGAACTTTTTTCAAATTCATAAATAGCACGAACATCATGCTCCTGTTTGACTACATTTTTTAATTCATCAAATTGAAGCTTCATCTCTGAGCTAATATTATCAAGTTTTTCATACATAATAGCGAATCCAGCACTCGTGGCTGCTAAGTTTAAACCATTCATCACAATCCCTAATTTACTTACCGATGCAAGTTGTTGGATATTATGCATGGTAATTTGAGATATATTCATTTGATCATTAAGCATATTGGAAAAAAATTTTTATTAAAAAAACTCCAATTGCTTTTTTTCACTAATCTCTTTATTTCCCTTTTTGTACAATATCATTTAATGCAACTTTTTGAAATGCTTTGATTCTATTTTTTTTGCCCTCTAACAACTATTTCAATAATTCCTTTATCATTTTTTTAAACTGATTAAATTGTTTCAAATAATCAATTACTAGTGTTTTATTCATTACTGTACTCTCCTATAATTCTTGCATCTTTGATCTTGTTAAGAAATATAATGGACAGAATTAATGAACAAACTTCGAAACTATAGAACCCTTTTATCCTTTATGATTTCCTTGACTTTTTTTATTAAAAAAATTGAAAAATAAATCTTCTTCTAATATACTTTCCATACATGGAATTATGAGCATTTCATCAAGACATCTGGTTGAAAAAAATCAAAATTGGTAACCTCTTTATTATTTTGTTTTACAATCTCTACAAGAAGGCACATCAAAAATTCTATTATAATCTATTATTTGTCTCACATTATTAAACTTTGAAGCTCTTAATTGTTTAGCTTTTTCAAAAATATCTTTTAGTCCTTGGAACTATAACAGACATTGTATCCTTATTCTTTCTGGTTGTTTTTTTCTGGTACTCTTTTTTTGCAACGAAATTTTCTAAATGATTAAAATAGAATTCTAGTATTTTTTTCAAACTTTTTATTATTTTTTTAACTCAACCTTTTCAAAATAGTCAGTAATTTTCTCTGCTAAAATCTCTCTTGTGATTGAGCCATCTTGGATAAATTTAAAATCAAAAATAATCAGCAATCAGTGTATCTTTTTAAATAAAGAAATGATTTTTGACTCAAGTTCAATCACACATTCTTTTATAATTTCTCTGTAATCCATAATAACCTCTTTTTCAATGAAACACTTTATTCCTCTTGAACTACTTTAATTAGTATTATATCATGAAATATTGTTCATTTTTATTTACTAGTGTAAAAGTCTTCATACTAGTAAACAAAAAAGCGACTGCAATATTTCAACTACAATCACTCGTTCAATTGTGTGATAAAAAATTAACAAAGTATTATATAAGATTTTTTAATCTTGTGTTTGTTCATCTTTTCTTCAAAGCCTTCCGTCATGATGACACGCAATTCCTCCCGTTCTTTTTCAGGAAGGTCTCTTTGACGCTTGGCCACGGCATAGAGTTCAGGATAGCGCATAGCCACACGTTCGATCGTCTTTGTTGTCGCATGCCCTCTGACAAAGAAAGGAATGCGCTTGATCCATTCTTGCGGGCCAAGAGCGAGCAACTTCTTCGCCGCTTCCTTATCAGAAATCTCAGCTGTGCTCAAACCTCGATTGATTTGTTCTTGTTCTTTTTCTGTATAGTTCTAAAAGTTAAAAATGTGTTTGTTGATAAATTTGATTGTAATGGAATAACATTTAGATAAAAACATATCACTCTTATATTTTAGTTATCCCAATCTATTTTAGCATGTTCTATTGCGTACTCAGCTTCTTCTTGAGTAAATTTTCTATATTCAACAAGTATTTAATAACCTTTCTTTCGAAATGTTGCCACCGTTTGAAGAAGATTCTGCTTCTTTCACAGCGTTCTCCTTCCAATCGAAATTAACATGTTCTATGGCATAATCAGCCTCTTCTTGAGTAAATTTGTCAATATTTATAAGTTGCCAAACTAATTTTTCTTTCGAAAAATGAAACTCTTGATATGATTTTGCTCTTAAAAGTGCTTGCTCTTTCCAGTCTACATTAAGCTTATTTAAAGCGTACTGAGTAGCATCCTCTGAATACCTGTCATACTTGGTAAGATAAATTTTAATTTGTTGCTGCGATAAATGCTTTTTTTGACCAAGATTTAGCTTTTTTTCATATGCCCTTGTATATTCTGGATATAGTAAAGTTGGAGGAAATAGTCCTTTCATAAACATATTCATTAATGATTCTAAATCATCCTTATTTTTTTCTATCACTTGAAGAAGCGTATTTTTTTGTACAGGATTAGTCAACTGTGATCCTGAACGTGAATTTATCCATTTATTATAATTTATTTCATAATCAATTACTATAAGAGCTAGCATTCCTGCAAATAATCCAAAAATTGTAAAAATAAATATCAAAAAAACTTTTTCATCATGACTACCTTTACTTGTTTTTTTCTCCAATGAAATTTTTCATCCCTCTGGAACTGCTTTCATTAGTATTATATCATGAAATATTGTTCATTTTTATTTACTAGTGTAAAAGTCTCTATGGCTAGTAAATAAAAAAAGTGACTGCATTTCAACTGCAATCACTCGTTCTATTGTGAAATAAAAAAATAACAAAGTATTATATAAGATTATTTAATCTTATGTTTGTTCATCTTTTTCTTCAAAAGATAGCTGTCATAATCTTGCGGAGCTCTTCTCCTTCTTTTTCAGGAAGGTCCCCTTGACGTTTCGCCACGGCATAGAGTTCAGGGTATTGCTTGGCTACACGCTCAACTGTCTTGGTCGTCGCATGCCCTCTGACAAAGAAAGGAATACGTTTAATCCATTCTTGCGGTACAAGAGCAAGTAATTTCTTCGCTGCTTCCTTATCAGAAAGCTCAGCCGTGCTCAATCCTTGCTTGATTTGTTCTTGTTCTTTTTCTGTAAAGTCTTTTAATTCCATAATAAATCCCTCATTTGTTTATCTAAGGACATATTATACACCTATGTAGGGGAAAGTACAATTAAAGGAACTGAAAAATAGAACAAGGGTAAGTCAATACCTATTTGTACTTTTCTATCTCCGTTTTTAATAGACTGAGCATGCTAGCATGGTGCTCTTTGACACAATCATTGTCCCATTTTCGATCATATTTCTTGAGCAGGTCACTCATCACCTTCAATTTGGGACTTTGCTCTATTACACTTGGATCAGGTTATTTTTTTAAGAATCAGCATTCGAATTTACTTTAAATCGTATTTCCAATCTTCTCCATCTTGGTAGTAGAAAAATTCAGAAAGGTCTTCTTCAAGGAAAATACGAAGCATATCCTCCATATCTAAGGAGAGGTCTAGTTTTGGCAATTCTTTCAGGTCCTCCCACCAGACTTTCCCCTCTTCAGAGGATATTAATTCTCCGTCAAACTTTTCTGTCTTATAAAAGAGAACTACATAACGAATGCCGTCTTCTACCCAATCTTTCATTCCACAAATCTGGGGAGAAGCTATCCTTAAGCCAGTTTCTTCCTTCACTTCACGGATCACTGCTTCCGTAAATGACTCTCCCACTTCGACATGACCTCCAGGAAATGTAAGGCCTGGCCAGTCCTCTTTTTTACGATCCATAACAAGAACTCTATCGCCATCTCTTACCATACAAAGATTCGTAAACTCGACGTTTTCATTCATATAGATACTTCCTAACTATGTGTATTTTTTCATTGAGGACAGAATAGACAATCTGTATCCTAGTCACCTTTTTGCTGAACTTGCGTATGGGCTAGCAGGTCCCCTAGATGCCTCTTATCTTTTCTAAACACTGTCATTGCCAGTAGCAAAACTGCGAGGAGAGTAGCTAAAAACGAGAGGATAATAGATAATAAATCAAACTCACTATAGACACCATGTATCGTGCCCATATGACCTATTTGCCAAGGCAAAAATTTAATGGTGTTTCTAATCAAGCTAGCTTGCACTGTTTTTTTCTTGTAAACCAATTGAAGTCCAGCTTTCGCCTTCCCAAAACTCCCATTATTTGTATAATCTAAGAATGTAAAAAGTAGAGTGATTGGCAGAACAGAGGTAAAAAATGCAAGACACTGCGACTGAATTTCTGTAAACTCTGGGATACCATTAAAAAAAATAATGTAAAAAAGCATACAACCCAAAAACAGAAGCGCTAAATAAGCTAAAATGAAAAGATAATCGAATAGAAATTCCTTTATTCTTTTTTTCAACGGAATAGGATTGATTGCTAACATCTTCATCACCGTCTCCCCCTTTCTCATCTCCCATTATAATATAAGGGCACGAATAAAGAAACTATTAATAAAAAAAGAAAGACTGCAATCTTTCGATTCCAGTCTACTTCATTCCTAATCTTCTCTATAAATAACAAATCCATTTGGTTGGATGGTTAATTGTTCACCAGAGACGCTCCCCAGACTGATCAGATCTGCTTGCCCTCTTTCTAAGACAAAGTCTGTCTTCGAGTGGTTAAAGTAGGCTTTGAGAAGGTGGCCTTCATGCTGCCATTCTACTGCTACTACATCTGGCTCTACTTCTTCTAAGCTTACTTTACCATGCTGAATCATACCCGCCACTTCTTTTCGGAGCTGGATCAAGTCCTTCATAAAATTCAGCATATCATTGTCCGTTGACACGCGCTCCCAAGGCATGACACGCCGGCAATCTGGGTCTGGACCACCGATGAGGGCTAGCTCCGTTCCATAATAGATACAAGGCGTTCCGCGTTGCAGATAGAGGAAGGCGAGAGCAGACTTGACAGACTGAAGATCGCCTTTGGCCGTCGTCAAGATGCGCTCTGTATCATGCGAGTCCAAGAGGTTGAACATCACCTCAGAGATCTGTTGCCTGTAGTACATGGACTGGCTATTGATCTCCCAAATGAAGCGTTGGGTCTCCTTATGCCTCCGTAGGAAATAATCCTTGATACTTTCAGAGAGCGGATAGTTCATCACGGCATGGAACTCATCACCATTAAGCCAAGGTTGGGACGAATGCCAGATTTCTCCAAGGATATAGAGGTCTGGCTTCTTGGCCAAGACCGCCTTACGGAAATCTCGCCAGAATTGATGGTCGATTTCATTGGCCACGTCCAGTCGCCAAGCATCGATATCAAACTCTTCAATCCAGTAAATCGCAACCTTCAAGAGATAGTCCTTCACCTCTGGATTAACCGTATTGAGCTTGGGCATATAGCCCGCAAAGGCAAAAGCATGGTAAGACAAGTCGCGACTATTCCACAGATTTTCTGAGGAGACAGGGAACTCTTTGATATGGAACCAGTTCTTGTAAACTGAATCTTCCCCGTGTTTGAGTACATCTTGCCATTGGGGTGAATCATAGCCAATATGGTTGAAGACGGCATCCAGCATAATCTTCATCCCACGCGCGTGAGCCTCTTTCACCAACTTACGGAAGGTTTCCTTATCACCAAAATGTTGATCGATTTTAAAGTAATCGATGGTGTCGTATTTGTGGTTGCTCGGTGATTCAAAAATCGGGCAAAGGTAGAGCCCTGTAATTCCTAACTCCTGCAAGTAGTCCAAGTGATCGATGATTCCCTGCAAATCTCCACCAAAGAAATCCAAGATTTGAGGAGCAATAGAGGCATCCCAAGGACGGACGCCTTCTGGCGAGATGGCTGGATTCCCATTGGCAAATCGCTCGGGGAAAATCTGATACCAAACCGTCTGCGCCACCCAATCCGGAACGGCACACCCATCAATCTCATGGATAAAAGGAAGCTTAAAGCCATTCATGACGAAGTCCAGGTTCTCCTTGGTGTAAGCTGCCACACCCCGGTCTCCGTACAAGATCTTCTCTCCCGCTGTATCCTCTAATTCAAAGAGGTACTGGATCCGTGCATGGCGGACAGATACCGACACTTGCCAATAATCAAAGAGATCGTCGGTCGTCACCTTGTCCATTTCCTTGGTTGCCTCATATAGATCCTCTATAAAAATAAAGGGATCCCCATAGTGCAAGACAATCCGTTTGATATCCTCTTTCTTGGTCCGGATGCGAATGTGAAGCTGGCCGTCCTTATAAAGATAGGCGTACTCCGATTCAGGCCGGTGGTAAATCGCTGTTAATTCCATCTGTCTCGTCTCCTACTTTCCTTTCTTTTCATCATTTACCAATTTATGCAAACGATTACACAAAACTCATTCTAGTATACTACTTTATAAAAACGTTTGCAAGATTCTGAGAGATTATTTTAGACTACTCACTTTTTAAGATTGTAATGCCACACAAAAAGCCCAGTATTTGGGCTTTCTCATCATCTAAATGACTGATCCTCATTCCTTACTTGTATGCCGCTTTCCAAGACTGAGCGCTTGCTCTTCTGACATTTCAACTACTTTGGCAAAGTTAGTATTTCGTGGCATGCTATCCTTAGAGTACCAATAAACATCAGCACTTCCATTTCTGGCCACATAAACAACTGGAGCTAGTTGACGAGTTGGCTGTGAAGGCTCTACAGGTTGAACGGGCTGTGCAGGCACTGCTGGCTGACTCGGTTGAGGGGCTTGACTTGGTTGCGTCTCTACAGAAGGACTGGCTGGTTGTGGTTGACTAGTTGGTTCTGTCGGCACTAAAGATGGCTTGGCGGTTCCCTTCAGATAGTCAATGGTCGCATTCTTGGAATAATTATCCAAGGTAACGGTTGTGATCCCATAAGCATCTACCGACTCTTGGGACTACTTAGATGGATAGGCAGAAGGTTGCCATCTCGATCAATTCCTACATATTGCAAGGTCACCTGACGAGGAATCAATTCATCCCCCGTATAGACAGGCGTCACCTTATAATCCAGCCAATAATTGGGGTGGGTGGCCAGCCAGCTATCGAGCCGTTTCTCGTAGTAAAGCATGCCTTCCACATTACTATCCGCCGTCCCTTTATAATTTCCCGTATTGGCCCAGGCAGTTAGCGGAACCAGATTTTTCCCTTCATTGGTCAGGCCACTAAATTGATAACCAATCAGATGCCCTCTATGGAACAGCCAGGCCTTCTTCCCTTTGTTTCCATAAGCAATCTTAAAATTGTGCCAGCCAACCGGATTATAGCTGAGCCGTGGTTCTCTTTTTTTCTTTGGCTCATCCTTGTCCTGAAGCTGAATATGGGCAGAAGTTGCCCGACCTAAATGATCAAACTCACCTAGAACGAGTTGCTTATTGCCATTAAAAGGCAATAGATTCAGACTCTGGTAATCGAGACCTGTTTGCTCAGCTTGAGCCCCTTGAACAAAAGCCAAGGTTATAAAAAAACCGAGACCAGCGCAACAATAACATTTTTTTCAAAAAAACCGTTTTGTAACCATGATTGAAACTCCCACATTTCTATCTAGTGATATTATAGCAGAAAAAAAGCGGTTACAGAACAAATAACTTTTTTTAGAACCTATTTTTATGCTATTTTTTTATTACTCCCAGACTTTCTGGAATTTTAAAAATATTAATTTTTAATTGTATTCATCATTCCATTTGAATGTATGGTAAAATAACTAAAAATAATGCTAAAAAAATCAACGCTAAAAACGATAAATGCCACGCAAAGTAGCAAAAAAATAATGAGAATGCAACCTCTACTTGCTTGTGCTGTAATCATCGTTTATTCTATACTAAAAATCAGTCATATTGCTACTTTATGACAAATTACATCATAGAATATAGAGGAGGTCATACAACATGACATTTGCTGAAAAATTAAAATCCATACGTAAACAAGTAGGGATGTCACAAGAACTTTTAGCTGAAAAAATCGGTGTATCAAGACAAGCTGTAACAAAGTGGGAAACTGGTGCTGGAATTCCAGATATCGAAAATATGATATCCATCTCAAACCTATTTAACATCTCTATCGATGAGTTAATCTGTAATGAAAGAACTACTCTTAATACAAGCGAATATCTTTTTGAGAGTATCACAGAGTATGATATCGATAAGATCAAGAGCTATGATATGAAATTTGGAGGCGCAGAAAAGTTTGTATTGTCCGGATACAATGGAGAAAAAATTCGAGTTCGTCTGGTATCCAATCTTCTTTCTACACTTCAAAATGATTTTAAAGTAAAAATTGATGATAGTAGAAAAAGAATTGACCTAGATGTAAAACGTTACAATGGTGTAACAGAGGCAACGGCTAAAGAAACGGTCAGTATCTTTGTGCAAATCCCAACTCGCTATATTAGTCACATTGAATGCGCGGTTCGTGCAGAGTCTGTAGAAATTCACTCCCTAGAATGTGACAATATCGAACTTGACCTTAAAACATCTCGTATTACTCTAGAAGATATTTCAGGTAAAGTAAAAATAAACTGTAATCTTGATATGGAAGTATTATGTCATTCATTAAACGGTGAAAGTTGACATTAACCAGATTTCAGCAACATCCAGAATTCGTATTCCTGAAAACAGCCTATTTACTGCTGTTACCAAAGGGATTGGAACAAATATTTATTATGAAAAAAATGGGCAAAAAACTGAACCATTCGATTCACCCGATGCAGATAATATAATTGAATTGAATGGTATTAAGAGTGAACTAGTTATCTATACAGCTGAAGAAAGAGGGTAACTAAATGAATGTAAATTATTTAAAAAGATACATCATCAGTTCTTATGTACTTGTTTGGGCACTCATTATTTTTGTAGCAGCTCCTGCAAGTTTAATATTTAAGGTTCCACCTGTTATCATGTGGATTGTACGAAATATCGTCGCATGGTCTCCATCATACCTTCTTTTATTTGGATGGAAGTATTTCAGGACTGATGAGAAAAGAACAACTTTCCTTAAGCGGTGTTTCTCTGCTAAAGTATCGTTACTCCCACTTCTATCTTCATTTGGTCTTACATTTGGGCTCAGTATTTTATCACTCTTCCTCTACTCACTTATGACCCAAAAAACAATGTTCTCCTACATCAATCTAGGAACCGTATCATTGCCACTAAGTATTTTCTTATCATTTACATCAGGTCCGACTGGAGAAGAATTAGGGTGGCGTGGTTATATGAGAGAAGAATTTAATAAAAAATATCATTTTTTAAAATCCTCTATTTACCAAGGCCTAGTCTGGTGTTTCTGGCATACACTTCTGTGGGTTGTAGATTCAAAATTTACGGACTGGCGGGCCGTTCCTTATATTATTGCTAATATAGTTGTGATTACATCTATTACTATTTGTATGAATATTATTTTGGAAAAAAATATAATAATCTGATTTATTCTATTTTCATGCATTTTTGGCTTTTAATATCGTTTATGTATTTTTTTGGATGCTGATATCGGATTTTTTTATCATTTTGACCTTGCTATACCTACTCATCACACCGATTGCAATTCATATACGAAATAAAACTGTGGAGAGATTATAATGGGAAAAAACTCCTCCATTAACCGTACAAAATTTTAGACTTCGAAGGTCCTCCTACAACTGTCTGTTTAACTTGTTTCAAACATGAATCAGCGAGATAGATTGTAAAATCATATAAAAAGAACACCAACAAAAATCATCTGTTGGTGTTCTCTTCATATTTTAGATTTTCGGAAAAAAACTCTTGTCCATGTATCAGTAGCTACCCTTTATCTCTATTTTTCATGAACATTTTTTATAAACAGCAAGTTTACAGTCTTAATCTATGTAGAGATATACAACTTTCCTAAATCAACTTATATTCATACCACTCTTCATCTACTTTCTGAAAACCCAAAGCCAAAAACATTCTTTGACTTTGAGTATTAAAAGGATAAATTTGAGCAGTTACCTTAACCATTTTTTTCTCTTTGGCCAGCTGTATCATTTCAGAAATACACCGTCTTCCGATCTGTAAATTCTGATACTCTTTGCTGACCACTATTGAAAGTTCCGAGTTATCTTGAAGTGTCACATCTCCAACTAACACTCCCTCATATTGGATATAATAGCAAGAACCATGTGAAGTTAGGTAATCATACATTTTATGAAGTTTTGTTACATCGTAAATCTGATCAGTATTATCCACTTGTTTGCAAACCTCACTATCCTGATACCAAAGAAGGGAGATGGCATCATTTCTATAATAAGGAATAAGAGTGATCTGATCATCTACTATTCTATTCATCATTACTTGTTCTTATTTCTATTTAGAGGTTTCTTCCGATACTTCAATATTCCCCATCAACCAATTGGACATCTTTTTGCCTTTGTCTTTATAAGGGTTGGGAGGAAACAAGGTAAAAGGAGGAATGCTGGCATCCGGGAAGAATAGTTCTACGCTTATCGTTCGTTCGCGATTATGATTGACGTAGGCTGTAAAATAGATATGGTAATGTCCGCTCACATCACCACCATTATCATACTCTCCCCTAGCAGTATTTGGCAATAAGGTAACAGACTCTATGCCCTGCTTTTCCTGGGCTAACTGTGTAATGATCTCACTCTTAATAGCAGCCTCATGATTTCTGATGAAATTACTATCATCACTATATCTAGGATGCCCATTACGCAAATAGAAAATAATAACCATCAGAAAAGGTAGGGAAATTAAAAAAATAATTAGCTTATTCGATTTTAACATGGGGGTCCTTACTAATCTGAATCAATATTAAGAAATCTCACCTTATAGCCATCTTTGGTATATAAAAATTCTAATTGAAGGGTCATATCCACTAATTCTGAATTAGAAGTCATCTCATAGTCAACGGCAAACCCAGAATGGTCATTATAATCATAAATCTCCAATTGAGAATACTCATAAGGTGGATGGAAATTACATGCCACTCCATATTCATCAATCGTGTCAAAATCATTTAATTCAAGTGTTTTTTTCAACATATCCAAAGAATTCATTTAAATCGTCAATCTCAGATTCGTCAACATAATTCTTTATATCTTCATAATTTTTTTAAGTGAATATCTTTTTAAAAATATTTGTGATAACCTCTATAACTTTTTCTCTTTTATAACTATCATCTCTTTTTTAAATCTATCGAAAAAAATCCCATAGGGAAAATCCTTTCTCACTGTACATATTAGTTTACTGAGATGTACTTATCCCATCGCTTTAAGGGCCTATCCAAATAAGAATAAGCCTGATTTTTTATCTAATCTAGGAATTATGAATTAATTGCTCCAATTCTACTTCTGAAAGATATCCATGATTGTATAGTTTACTTAACAAGGCTTCATCTACGGTAATTTCATAATAGTCAGTCACAAACTCATGAAATCTCTCAAAGCTATCAAAGAGGTAAGATAGCAACCATTCTCCGCCATCCTGATCTTGGTAAGTCTGTTGATGCGCGTGACCGTCATACCAGATAAAGAAGGTTGTTTCATCTTTTTGTTCTTCTGAATAAAGTGAGACATACTTTTCATCCAGTCCTTTATAAAAAAACTATCGATGATATCTTGATTCCACTCGTCAGCACCAAACTGGCTTAAACTACTTTCATGATCAAAGCCTTTTATAAGGATCATTTTATCAGTCAAAATCACATCTAAAGAATCACCAGATCCATTATCAATAAGATAGCGGACTCCATAGTCTTCCTCAGTCTTAATCACGAGTCTGAGCCAATCCTCACTCGGATCTGTCAGATATTCGTCAATGACTAGCAAGGCATCTAAGCGAGTCTTTATCTTGTCCCAATTAATCTTTCTCATCTCTAAAAACCTCCATCTTATTCTTGCAATTTATCAAGATCACAAGCCCTATAACGAGCTGTTAGATAGCCCGATAAGCTAATCTGAGGGATATTCCACTCATTGGGCAAATAAATCGAACAATCTACCTGATCACCTAGAGGGGAACTTGCTGAGAAGACATATCTTCCCAAATCTTCATTATTAGGATTTCTTTCAACTAGACTCAATCTGCTAGCATTGAATCAGCCTTTGAACAGTAACCAGATTTGCTCGGCATCTTCGTTTAATAGGGAGACTTTCAAGTTGTAGCTGATTCCGACCCTACATCTTTTTTTGAATCCTGACTCATCAGCTTTACAAACTTTTATCGATCCCTTATCATACTGCCAGTTATCACTATCTAATAGGGGAAATCGAACAGATAGATTGTCTTTAAATCCCTGCATAGTATCTAATAAATCTTTGGAGGCATCTTCGAATAATTCTAGTTCTTCCATAGTCTTCTCTTTGATTTTCATAGCTAATCACATTCCGGTTTAATCTGCATCAACCCAGATCTGGTATTTTTGACAATGGAGACATCTAAACAAGTACCCACAGATAGACCCGTCTTTGACTAAAAAGTCTTCTACCTCTTGATATTCTTCACGCGCTTCATAGTCTGCCAAGACTTGCTCAGCGATTCCCATATCCTTCAATTCTCGAGTTCCAACTGTACCCAAGTAAGCACAATAATCTTGGCAACAAGAAAGCCAATATTCTCCCTGCCAACTAGAGTAGCCTGGGGTCTGACAAAAAAGCAGCTGATTCTTTTCTGGATCCAATTCACCCTTCCACTCGGCATCTTGTATAAATTCTGCATCGAATTTCTTAGCTGCTTGACCGTTTGCAATACAAGTTGGGCAGAGATGTACTATCTCTTCAATACTATAGGGTCTAAGAGCATAATAAACATTACTTTCTTTCCCACAAGATGGACAAAGCTTGGCTTCTCCTTCAACAAATGAACCTGTAGCTAAGGGATCTGGATGATAGAGAAAATGAGGCAAGTTTTTTAACAAGTCCTGTCTTTGCTTCTTCTCTTCTTTTCTTAGAGGACGAGGAAGGGCAAAACGATCGCCATGACTCTGACTCATTTCTTGTAAACGGCTCAGTTTCTTTAATTGTTTTCGGTCTGGTTTATCTAAAATTTCGGTAAATAAGCTATAGGCACTAGTGTAGAGACCCAATTGCTCATAGAGATCAACTAAGACTTTCTTCGCTTCTAAATCATCAGACTTAGCTAATTCATCAGCCAAATCATAGAGTGCCGCAACACTGGAAGGCTTTCCATCTTGGTCCAGGTATTGCTTTTTTAATGTAATGTACTTTTTCTAGAAATGGATTCATGGGATTACCTTTCTAATGGAATATAAAAACCTTAACAAATAGTGACTAGGACATTTCCATTGAGTTCCAGAATATTTTTGTAAAACTCTTTCATATTTACAAAGCAGGTTAAAATGTCATCCTTGATTTCTTCCTCTTCCTCAAGATAATCCCAAATATCAGGATACAAGTCGGCTTTCTTGCATGCTTCCATACTAAAGTCTTTCAAAGCCTTGTCCATATCAAATTCTTCTAAAGCTTGACTGATAGCCGCAATTCTCGATTTTTCAGTATAGGCGATATATTCAGATACATCCTCTAGAGGAGTCACCCCTAAAACAGCTTCTCTCAAGGGATTGCCATCCAAAAAAATTCTGAACTACTAAATCCTGTCATGACAAAGAGAAGAGCATCCCACATTTTGTCGATATCTATTATGATATCATGAGTGTCAGCGGAGTCCTCAGCAAAGTCTAACAAGTCATCTTCTTGGTTAGAAAGAGCTTTTATTTGTTCTAATTCATTGTCTGGTAAATATTGATAATTGGCAATCATTCCCATGATTTTTCTCCTTTGAATCTTGTAGGATAATACTGATATTTCTAGCTCTATTTCTATAGAAAATGCTATAATGGAGCTAAGAAATTGTTTTTATTGAATGTTAAATAAAGGGAAATAGTAATGTTCACTAGTATTGTTTTGGGTTTTTATGCTCTTTTCTTTCTATCCTTATCCTTTACTATCTACCTCTATATCAGACTTGTAGTTGCGGTTAAAAAAGGCAAAGACATTCCCAAATGGATTTACAAACTTGGCCATGCTGTTCAAGGAAGAATTCACGTTGACTATGAAGAAATCACTGATGCTAATGCCCTTAAAGAGATTCATTGGTTCTTGCTGATCTATTTAATCGTAAATCTACTCGTATTGGCTGTCCTCTACTATCATAGTAATAGCTTTCCTCAAGCCATTTATGAATGTTTGAAAAAAACAATTTTTTTCATCGTACTTGTTAGTATGGTTTTAAAAAAAGTATTGGTAAATTTGTTGTACTGGCTATAAGCAAAAAAACTTTCATAACAGTCATGTCTATGCATCAACCAACGCTGTTATCAGGGACAGCTTTTTTTTAACAAGTTATGTTTTTTTATGTTCTGCATGATGATGAGTGGTCTTCCAGCTCAACCAGTTCCAGTAACCATTCAAGATACCACTGTCATCATCGGTGAAACCAAGGCTTCGAGCTTTTTAGACCAAGGCTATACCTTTGGAGATAAAGGAGCAGAGAGTTCCATCACCAATCCCAAAAAAACGACCACTTCTACTACGGTCAGCTTCTTGAAGTCAAGCGGGTATGATCAGTCCTGTGGCTTTATGAGCCTTACTCCTACGGGAAGAGATACTGATCAACTCAAAAAACTGCGTCATCACCTATTACAGAACACCTAAGGATAGCAAGCAACTAGAAAAAAATTTCCATCAATCATGTCAAGCTAGCAAATCTCAAAGCTCCAAGATTTTCAAACACGAAAATTAATCGATATCTTTGAAGTCAATCCAGCTGATTATAACGTCTCTGATAAAGATACCAACTTTCATCCTAACCATTCAAACAGCAGATTACGACCTCTGGAAAAAGATACCGGATTGAATCCAAGTTCAATTCAGATGGTTCGATTAGATAGCTATGGAGTCAGAGCCCAGCATAGCATGTGGGAATGATTCACCATTTCCCCTTTATCACATAAGCATTAAACTGGAAAAAAATATCGTCGACAAGTTTATAGGTTTCGATGAATCGAAGGCCAGAGGAACCTTTATCTCTAGTGATTTCTTCATAAATATCTTCTAAATTTTGGGCAGGTGCCAACATCCAAAGACTAAAAGGTCTAAGTTTCACCTGTCCAATTTTTTCAATATTTTCTAATAATTGCCCTAAATCTTTGTGATTGAACCAGCAATCTGTAACGAGAGCAAACTTTGTATTGTCCATCTTACAGGAGATTTGACTGGTCAAAAAATCATCGATGGTGGGCTTTTTTGTTTGTAAGAGGCGTGTGCAAGCCAAATGATACTCAAGCTTTCTAGGACTCTGCTCAACCATAGATACAAAGACAAGACCATACTCATCTTGGAACTTAACAGTAAGGAGATCTCCTTCTTCAAAATAAGGTTTACGTTTAGTTTTGGCTTTAGTGACCTTTAGAGGTCTAGGATTTTCAGTTTGCAAACTGGATAGCAAGTTTATCCAAGACCTTTTGCCTTTGCTTCAAAGCCTTTGAATCTATTTCCAACCAAAATGGATCAGCCCCTTTTTTGATAAGCTCCAAGGTTTTATCTCTGATATCGTCTGTCAGGTGACCAATCTTCCACAGTGAGTAGGCAAGAGCAGTCCAATAAATTTCTGTAAAAAAGTCTGTTTGACAGTAATCTTTCTCCGCATCGAGGATATCCTTGATAATATTGGCTACATGATCACCATCTCTATAGCGACCAACTACCTCATTGTAAATGTCATACCCTTGATCACTGTCAATGATATTAACGCCATCAATTGCCATTCTCAACTCCTAATGCTCAATCGACATCTTATTGGTAAATCTCAAAGCTTATTTAATCTTATGCTTGTTCATTTTCTCTTTGGAAAATATCTGTAAGAATTTGTTGCAATTCTTGAGCTTCCTTTTTCAGGAAGTTGGCCTTCTTGTTCAGCTACTGCATACAACTCCGGATACTCGAGCGAAACTCTCTTAACAGTACGTGTAATGGCATGTTTTCTAACAAAAAATGGAATCCGTTTAATCATATCTTGAGGAATTAATGCGATAATCTTATTTTACAAGATAGGTTTTCCTGATTTCCATTTTTCATGATAGATATTTCTCCTTAGAAGCTAGATAGTGCTAGATGTTTCTCTTTACTGCTCAATCCGTCTACTCAAGCAGTGGCATACACTCATAAAGAACTTTGTTTGACTATTGAATATCTTCCATCGCTTCTTTCACATATTCTTCGACATCTTCAATCTCTACAAACAGCGGGTCTAAGTGGCATAAGAAGTGCCAATCTTCGGTGCCGCGTTTTCTGTAGAGAATCGCTTCGCCGTCTTCACTTCCGAAAAAGCTTCTGTCAACTTCATACCCTTTGTTTTCTAGGAATACTTTTTGCCTTGCGGAAGTTTGCTTCTCGTGCTTCGACATAAGCTTTCACTTCATCGTTATTCACGACATATGCATCTACTTTTGTAGCTCCTTCGATCATTTTATCGTTTTTAACGGATAGATTCGAAATTTCTTTCCAAATAATGTCTACATTTTCCTCAGAATTAAACGAAAATCTAGATAAAGGGACAATATTTCCATTGAAGACAATCTCCATATAATCCGGTAGATTTTTTGGATTAAAATACTCCACATCAAAACTATCTTCTTTTTCTAAAGTATATCCCGGGATTTGCGCTACAAAGGCTCTTCCCTCTTCTAAAGAATCAAACACGACTAAATCTTTTGAATAATTGTTTTGGTACAATTCTAATAGATACATCATTAATCCTTTCAATATTTAGATAGAAGATAGTTTTTTTAGCAAACTAATATACTCAACACGTGAGGATAGAGATTCAAGCATTCTTTTTTTACTAAATAGGATTGATTGCTAAAAAATTTCACCAGCTTACCTCCTCTTGTCTCATCCTCAATTATAACACGTTTCCACTCACATATCAGATATTTATTATTGGACCAAATAACCTTTTTGAAATAGAAAAACAAGCTCACCAATTCATCAAGTCTATATTTTTTTATGAGATTCTTCATTAATGCTAAAAGATTTACAGTTTAAATTTTATTAAAAATCCTTGTTTCATGACCTTACGTCACGATGTATAATAGGTATGAGGAGGTGGGTAATGATGGCTAAATATAGAGCAATTCCGGAAGGATTTATGACAGTTGGGGCAACTTGCTAAGAAAAATGGGCGTTACCATCCGTACTCTACAATATTACGATAAAGAGGGGCTGCTTTCCCCATCGGCAGAAAGTGAGGGAGGTCGCAGGCTTTTATACCGATAAAGATTTAGTGCTACTCCATCAGATTCTATCTTTAAAAATCATTAGGGCTTTTTCTCTCAAGGATATAAAGGGGCGTTTGATCTCTTTGAAAAACACCTGATGATGTTGCTAAATGCTCTTACAGAGCAAGCAGATATTCTTCGTAAAAAAATATTGAACAACTTAAGGATTCTTTTGGTCGCAATAGAGCAGTTAAAGGTAGAAGTTTTACAAATACAGACGGTCAATTTTAAGAAAGTATGCAGACATCATCGTCAATCTACAGATGAAGAATGACTCCTACTCTCTATTAAGCGCTTTGATGATGATACGCTCGACCAGATACGCAGTCGATTTGACAAGAAAAAGCGGACTAGACTTTTATGGACAGATTGAACCGCCTAAGTGATCAAATCGTAGAGCTTCAGAAAAGAAAACGTACCAGCTGAAAGCGAACAAAGCCAACAGGTTGTGAAAGAATACTGGGAGCTTGATTATGGAGTTTACAAATGGTGATATGAGTATGCTTCCTAAGTTGATGGAAGTTGGTACTATTGACACAGCCTCAAACGCTTGGGAAGAAAAGCAAAAAATCGTCAATGATTATATAGGACCCGCCCTACAAGTCTATTTTTCAAGGCTTGGAACAAATCCCTTTGAGGAGGTGGAACCATGAAAGACGCGATAAAGATTTCTGGATTAAAGAAAAGTTATGGTAGCAAATTGGTTCTTGGAGGCCTCGATTTTCAAATCAAACAAGGAGAAATATTTGCTCTGCTCGGAGTAAACGGAGCTGGTAAAACAACAACGCTTGAATGTATCGAAGGTCTGAGAAAATATGATAAAGGCAAGATAGTTGTAAACGGGAAAACCGGAATTCAACTACAGTCCTCCTCTCTACCCGCTCACATCAAACCGATGGAAGCCATAAAACTCTTTGCAAAATGGAATCATACATACATTGATGATGCTATGCTAAAGGCCCTTGGCATAAAAGAAATTGAAGAGTCGCAATACATAGAATTATCCACCGGTCAAAAAAGAAGATTACATCTTGCTCTTGCACTTATCAGTAATCCGGATATTCTATTTCTCGATGAACCGACAGCGGGACTTGATGTAGAGGGAAGACTATCCCTCCACGAACAAATCCGAAAGCTCAAATCGCAGGGAAAGACAATCGTCTTGGCAAGCCACGATATGGCCGAAGTTGAAACCTTATGTGACCGCATTGCCATTTTGAATAATGGAAAGATTGTCTTTTGTGGTACTCCTTCAGAACTGACAGACAGGTTGGGAAGAAAATATTTCATCCATTTAAAGACCCGGGACGGAGAGGAATCTTTTGAAACAGATACGATCGAGGACACTTTGATTTCATTATTGGAAGAATGCAAACAGAAACATATCCAAATACTGGATATTAAGGTGGATCGTGGCACACTGGAGCAGCATTTCATCGAAATGGCAAGGAGGGGATCGGAATGAAAGGATTCTTATATAGCCTAGCATTACAGTGGAAATTGGACATACGAAGTAAGTCTCTCTTGGTTACTTACTATATTGTACCGCTTATTTTCTTTCTTCTCATGGGTGGTATTTTTACTTCCGTTATGCCTGAAATGGGTAGTACACTCATACAGTCAATGATTGTCATGAGTGTTTCCATGGGGGCCTTTCTCGGCTTACCGCCTTCCTTGATTGAAACATACGGAAGCGACATAAAGAAGATTTATAAAGCAAATGGTGTGCCTATTCACTTAGGATTGGTAACCATGGTTCTCTCTGCCTTTGTTCATTTGATAATGACCTGCATAGTGATCCTACTACTTGCTCCAATTTTATTTAAAGCAAGTCTACCGAATCAACTTCCCCTATTCTTTCTCGCACTTGCCATCTACATTTTTGTATCGTTGAGTATCGGAAGTATACTGGGCCTTACTGTTAATAATCAAGCAAAGCTGACCATGATAGCGCAACTTGTATTTTTACCCTCAATTATGCTCTCAGGAATCATGTTTCCTAGCAACTTACTACCTGATTTTCTTCAAGCAATCGGGCGTCTTTTCCCAGCCTTTTGGGGATTCCGCTTGATGCTAGATCATGGTTTTGGTCTTGAAAATCTTTGGTATCTGATTCTTGTATCCTGTATCTCAGTAATGACTTGTATCCCACTCTTGAATCAGCAAAAATCTAACTAGGTGCCTGAATAAATCCATAGCAACATTAACTATAAAGCAAAAAGCGACGAGATTGTTACTTATCTCGTCGCTTTTGCTGTTTTTAGTTATTTTTATCTAGTCTCTGTTATGTTATTGAAACTTCTTGCTCCCATCGGCTAAGCACATCTTTTAAAGGATCATCTAAATAGGTATATGCTTTATCCTTAATCCAATCAGGAATACCATATGCGGCCTCTGCTATACTCCCTGTGATGGCAGCAAGAGTATCACTGTCCCCGCCAAGAGAGATGGCATTGCGAATTGCATCTTCAAAATCTGTACTTTCAAGAAAAGCAATGATGGCTTGAGGTACTGTATCCTGGCAAGTTTCATTAAAATGATAGTTAGGACGAATGTCATCGAGTGATTGAGAAAGGTTATATCCGTACTCTTCCTCTATGTATTCCCTGATGCGTCTCTTACATTCTGTAGGATGATCATTGATTGGTTGCTCATAGTCGCCACTATAGCCTCCAAAGTAATAGCGACACAGAAAGATAGCATCAGACGTCGCCATAGCTCCTTTGACACCCTCTGGATGGTTATGAGTTACTTCTGCAGAAAGACGTGCAAGAGCTCTTCTGGACGGCCAGGCTCCTGTTCTGGCACAGAAACTACAATCCATGACCCAAGCACAAGGAGAAACACGCATGGCTGAGCCATTGCCAAAGCTATTATAAGGGGAGCAATCATTGCTTTGAATCCATGTATTAAACCTAGGCCCGTACCCAGCATCGGGATACATTCTGCCATATTTCTTCATGGCATCAATAAAGTCATCCTTCTGACCACCGTTCATGATGGCTTCAGCAACAGCACATGTCATAACCGTATCGTCCGTGAAAAAACAATCCTCACGAAATAATGGAAAGTCTTTCGTTTTAATATTGCTCCATTCGTAAACAGAACCTACAATGTCTCCTACTATTGCTCCTAGCATAAGAATCCTCCTTACAGCATATCAGATTTCCAATAGATCACTCTTTAAAAATGGCTCAACCAAATCAATCCACTCTTGAGGCAGGTAAGCTGATAAATAGCCATGGTTATACCCCTTTGCTTCATACAGGATCGTATTTGGATGTAGCTGCTGAAATAATTTCGCTGATGCTTTCACACAGTTCAGTTCTTTTTCACCAAAGATATACAGTACCTGGGCCTTACTAGCAGAAATCGTGTCCTTCAGCTTGTAACGCCCCATATAGGTTTTGTAAATGGTCACTAATGTTTTGACAGACATCTTTGGCAGATCCTCTAAATAATATGCTTTTATTTCCTCTGGATAAGCCAGTTTAGGATAGAGTTTGTCCATCATGCTTAATTGAAGTTTGCAAGAGAATTTACTGAACATCAATTTACCAAATAGAGCTACTAGAAAAATGCTGATTTTAGCCAACCTTGGTTGAGGAATACAGAGGCTTCCATCTATGATGGCCTTCTCAGCTATCTCGCTGTCTAAGGACAAAAGTTCCATGGCAATTTGACCACCCAGTGAAACACCACCGATCACAAACACCTTCCCACCACAGTTTGCTTTGACATAGTCTAGGATCTCCAAAGCAGAATCTTCCGTAGAAACATAATCGAGTTGATATTCTTCACCGTGGCCATTCAAAGTGGGTAGAATAACACGGTATACTTCTGACAAGATTCGTGCTTGACGAAGATAATTCCACCAAGAACTGCCACCGCCATGTATGAGCAAGATAGGAGGCAAATTCTTATCACCAAATTCATGGAATTTCACATTTAAACTCCTTACTGTAAGACTTTCCTAGCTACATCTTTGTTTAATCTGTTTGAACAAGCAGTGATACCACTTTAAACAGAAAAATCTCTAACATCGATTATCTAGATAGAATGTTACCTTTAATAATGGATTTCCTGTTCTAAAAATTAAAAATATTTTTTTCCTTACCAATTCTATTACTAGCCAATATATTATAAATTAAATAACCAACCAAAATGATAATAAAAAAATAACATAGCAACCAGTTTTTACAACTTACTACTTTTCATATGAGAATTTACAAATGTCTTTCCAGCCACTCGATCTTTTTAAAATCCTTATTGTCATTGTGATCATTTCGATAGGAGTCATGAGAAGAAGCTTTGTAAATACTTAGATACTGCTCCAGACTTGGAAGACGAAAAGTGATGCCTTCAATGTGAATAAGCTCTATATCCGATTCCGAAACTCCTGCAAAATCAGGTAAGGAATCGATACTACCAAATTCAACACTCACTCTATCCTTTTGGAATTCATGCTCATGAATATCTATTAAAACGTAGCCTAAGTCTTTCATCACTTTCATTATCTTGTCCCAGTCATAAATTCTGAGAGGATCAGGCGCTTCCCAACCTCTAGGGTCACCAGGCACATGAATGTCAATGTCAGACGGCCCCCAATTTTCTTTCGTTCTAAACTCCAATCCCAAAGACCCCATCAGTGTCGGTGTAATTCCGACTCGATTTAAATGGAAACAAATGGTTTTAAATTCTTCAAATAAGAGACTCATATTTACTCTAAACCTTTCATCTAAATGTTCGTTATTTCTACTTTATTACCTTGAACATAATCATCTTCATTTTCTAGAGTGTATCCATTTATTTTGGATACAAATTCTTTTTCCTTACTAATTCTATTACTCGCCAATATCGTATAAATCAAATAACCAATAAAAATGATAATAAAAAAATAAGATTAATTTTTAACACAAAAATAGAGATTTAACAAATTTGCGAACGCATGAAATAATATACAGTAACCCACTGATTGGGTTTGACGGTAAAGAAGTCCTAAAAGCAAAAACTTAAAAAAATAATGTATATAAAAAAATAAAAATAAAAGGAAATCCTTGATGACTTTCTCCAACTATAAACCATAAAGGCAGATGCCATATTTCCCAAATTGATCCTACAATCAAATTAGATTGCCAATATGTATATTTTTTTATCAAGTAACGGCTGTAATATTCCTCTCCATCCTAATTCTTCATGTCCACCACCAAAAAAATTAATTGAATAAAGAATAGTGGCATTAGATAAATGGATACTCCATTTAAATTCTAAGGAAGATACAGAAAAATAGTATCAAAATTGCTAACAAATGAATAATGAAATAAATACTACTATTTTCTTTCTTACTAAATAAAAAAATGTTTAAATTTTATATTATTCCTTTTTCAAATAAAAAGCCACTTGCAATAGCTGGTCCAAGTGCACCTACTATATGTAATATTCTTCCTATGATTGTTTCTAATCCCAAAAATATGAGATTGAGTAAAGATGGCAAGAATCCCCCAAGATATATAAGTAATTCCAAATGTACAATAAAGATATTTTTTTAAATTCTTTTTTTGTCAATTTCTGTCATTTTATTGCCCTTATTTTTGATTATTTTATATGTAATATTTGTTACTGCTTCTTAGTTGCTCTCGATTATAACTACCTATATTCTATCACAAAAATGCAAAAAAAGCCCTATAATCAAGGCTTTTCATTATTCATTTCGTCAATACTTTAGTTTCGTAGATTCAGATTCGCATGATTAAAACTAGTCAATTTTCTCAATAATGTTTCCAAGTTTATCTAATACAAGACAGGAATGATCATTTAGTGGAATTATGGGAACATTAACGAGTTCTTCAGCTCTATCCTTATTAGCTTTATCATTCCAGGAATCATAATGGACACTAATTAAAAACTGACTAAAGAGTCCTAATCCATTTTTTATCTTTATCTGATGATCTGAATTATCATTAGGTGAGATATAGACCTTTTCTCCTAATAATAGGGCTCCTGCAGAAAATCCCATAACTTTTGCCCCTTTATTCAGCATATGCTTGATATAATTTTTGAACTCTTGATTGACATAAGTAGCTAGATACTTTTCTGTATTTCCACCATCGATGATAATTAGATCAGCATCTAAATAGCTATCAAAATCAACCTGCTCAGAGTCCAAAAGTAAGTAATCAGTGTTTAGATTAGGAAGTTGACTTTGGAAAACTTCCGTGTACTTATTCATATACGGTTCCCAATTTTCTCGATAAACTGTAAAAATAACAAGTCTTCCAATCTTCCTTGATGACACAATTTTATGAACAATCGTATGGTTCTTTATCGGCGGATTTCCACCCATCAAAAAAATTTGTTCGTCCAATCTTTCACACTTCCTAAAGATACATAAATTTTGACCACGTACTGAAATTATAATTTCTTCTTAAAATGAATAATTCTATTTGCCTCCTGAAATCCAATATTGAGATGAAATCTTATAGAATCCGTATTCGTTAAAGTACAGTCACTTGCAAATTCCTTACATCCTTTATTTTTCGCCCATTCCTCACATTTTGTACAGAGATTTTTAGCAATATCCTTTAAACGATATTCCTCGTCGACAATAATCCCTTCTAAGAATCCAACAGGACTATATTTACAACCTTCAACATAATCAAATCTGAGTGAACATAGTGCTAGACCTACAATTGTGTCACCTTCAACTTCAGTAAAGATTGCAGTATTTTTGCCATTCGTATATCTTTTTACTTCATCAATAGCTTCTTTATCGGTTAATTGGGGCCATAATTGTTTCATTAGTTTAGCCGTTTTTATAGAATCTTTTGTTATTCCATCCATATTGATGTTCCTCCGCAAATTACAGGCAAATGTTTCAAATCATGCTGTTACTTTGTTACTCATTGATTGACACCAATACCATCCCCTTCTATTTATCGCTGTCTCAGATTGGAAGAGCAGTGATACTGCCTCAACATGTGCTGAGAGCTTTCTTCTATATTATAGAGCGCAGCGGAGGAGGTTTTGTAAAACTATACCATAAACTGTTATAACGGCAACTCAACCCAAAACAACTTATAAACTCAATTTACCATCCATCAAGTCACAAAAAACTATCTCAACAATAAATTTCAGTTTCATAAAGAGAATTATCGTATTCTTTTCAAAATGTTTATCTAATCTAGGTGACTACACCAGGAAGTAACTTGTTATCCGGGATTGAATTTTCACTTAGTAGTTACTTGATTATCCAAAGATGAGGCGCTTCAGTCCATAATAAGTGATTGGTGTTTTTCTAACTAAGCAAATGCAATACTATGCCTTGTTTTTGTCCTCATGATTTGAGCTATCTTTCCATATAAAGTCTGTAGACCGATTCATTTTCTAAACATAACTTTCGTAAACCTGACTGTTGTACAGCTTGCTTTATTTCATCAGTAAAGTTTGATTAAGAGTAACATTTGCTTCAGCACTGAAGATATGTCTTGTTGAACAATCGCCATTGGTTATAGACTCTCATTGAAATAGTTGTATATCTTGATTAATAATTGAAATATGTCCACTTGTTACATCAAACGCAGAATAGATTGAACAAAGCTGATTTCCTACCCCTGACATTCCATACCTCGTAATTTTTTCCTTTTAATTCTTCAAAGATAAAAGATTAAAAATTCTTCAGTACAGGTGTGCGCCTTATTTGAAAAGAAACAATACCATCGAAATATTCTTTCGTTTCACCATTCAGTCCAAAGACCACCTCAAAACAAAGTATTAGTGTTGCTTGCCCTTCACGAAATTTTACTCATTTCTATACTAATTTTCATTTAGTGGCATTACTACAAATTGACTTTAGTTGAATACCACAGCTGTCACACTTCCAATTGTGGTATAAAGCCATTAAATACGATACATCCTCCACCAAAAGTTACCAAAAAAAACAACAAATTTATCCCGAGTTGGAACACATTTACAAAACACCAAATTCCTCCTTTTATAAAACATATCTCATCCAACTTTTCACTTTTCATGACCATAATCCTCACAGACAGCATCTTCACATCAAAACTTTTAATCAACAAGAAATCCTCGCTAAATATCTCCTAACCTCCAGCTTAAATACTCTGACCTGCAAATCAGCTACTCATTTTGTAGAGAGGCTGATTTTTGTCCAATAACCTGATATCATCACTGGAAGAATGCTAGCAATGATAACTACTGCTGGTCAAAAACCAATCACGTAAACATAGCTAGGATGAGAAAATTAATCAAGGAGCTTCCTGTTAAACATTAAAATACTGTTGTAGATAATCTTGCCTCAATTTTCTTCATATTTCGGTTAATGTAAGAAACAAACTCTGATTTTCTCTTTAGAAAAAGTCTCCATAATCCCATCTAAAATAGACTGGGAACACCCTTGTCTTTTGTGATGGACATGATTTGTTTCAACAAGTTTATTTCAATTTGTAGAACAGTTGAGGCCTGTATAGATAAGTGTGGCCACAGCTGCGACTAGCACCGCTTGAGTTAAGGTTTCTTTTTACTTTTAGACGCACCACTATCGGGTCACTACTCCTTTAATAGAAGTACAAAAGCAATATTTGTTAAAGGACCAGTATATTAAATATCATAAAGCACAAAAGCTCTTGATGGTTCTTTATCAATTGTTTCATCCTTAATCTACCTCATAATTTTACCTCTATTTAGAAAATGCATATAAAAATATCTTTCATATTCTCCTAACTTTTCATAGAGATCTGTTCACCATTTTCCATTTTTGATAAAACTAATCTATTCATATCTTGTGAAATTTCCGATAATATATGACTCGATATTAGGAATTGTAATTCCATGTCTCAGAAAGTTTTAGACAACAAAAGATTTCTGAATTTCTGAATTCCTATTGATCTAAATCCATTGATTGGCTCATTCAAAATTAATAATTTAGGCTTTGTTGTTACCGAGCAAAACCAAGCCTCTGTCATCTCCTGTAACGTAGTAATCTTTTACTTTTTAATGTATTTTTAATCCGATCATTCTTAAGGCTCTTATTATACTGATTCAGTAATAGTTTTCCCATATACTGAGCGGAATTTCAAAAATTTCTTTGCAGTAAATTATCATAAAAATTGGGTATCCAAAAATACTCCAATCAATTTAGATTCCTCTTTCTTCTGTGTTCGTGATTTTTCTCAAAAATTTCTACTACCTGATGTAATTGTTGATATGATGGTACATTTGTTGTTTTCCATAATTATTTTGTCCTAAAAACTATAGATTTCTCCTTCATAAATTTGAAGGTTGATACTAATTAAAATTTCTCTTCCTATTAATTACGTTTTAAAAACTCTTTTATTTCAACAATATTTCTATTTCTATCTCTTTTCTATAGTCTTGTAGCTTTAAACGCAAGAAAATTTTTTCCGTGCATGTTACCTAACTTATACAGTCTCTTTTTATAGAAATCAATATGAATTTTAACTTTCCTTCGATTGAACTCAACTATGCCATTTGATACTAATAATCTTGGTCGTGGAAATATTAAAATTGAAAATGAAGTGACCCATTAAACTTATGAACTCAAATATCAATAAGAATAAATTATCAGCAATATTATTAGATAAACTTCCTGGACCTTGGCATTTGAAAGTAATGCTGCTAAACCAAGTCCTAAAGCATTGTTGTTGTTGAATGCTTTAAATCATACCTAAAAACAAATGGTAGTAACCCTATTAGTACTACAAACGTTATTCCGCTAAGCATCAATTGACTAGCTAGAGGGATATGTTCAGATTCATTACACAGCTTGAATCTAATGAATAAATTGAATCACAAAACAGCAGAAAAATGTAAGTAATAAATGCTAGAATGACCGAAAGAATTTTTCCTAAAGTAAATTTTATTTTAGAAATAGGGGAAAACAACTGAAAATTGTTCTTCGTTTAAATTCATCAATACACCCTAAGATACAACAAGATCTGAAAATCAAAAAAATGCTGCTTTCTTTGTAAAAGGTTTCAATGAATAACTGCTCAACCTCCAATTCTACCAGCACTAACAAACATTGAAACTCATCCAGTGACCTCCCAGTTTATATTGTCAGCACCCAAACCCATAATGATCATGTACCAAAACAATAAACACAGTACACAACCGTCAAAACAATTGACCAGAACTCGATTTAATCCACCTCTTAATAAGCGACACATGATTATTTCCATGTACAAAGAAATAAACTATCTGACTTAACCTGACAAATATTTCAAAAAATGTTTGTTTTCTAGATATGCTACTTATACATACTATCGGTAGAGACATTGAAAAACAAACATAATTTCTTCGGTATGTATATTGATTTTTAATAATACTACATAAGTTATTTTTAATCATAAATGCGGCGACAATTCTCATTGAATTATATAAACAGAAATATAGCTAATATGAATGTCATGACTACTTATTTACTATTTTTCAAGGATCAAACAAGCTGAACCACCTCCATCACCTCCCCAATTGTAAATTAACTTGAAAATTCTCAGACCTTCAAAAAGTAAAGCTTTTCCAATGAAATCTATTTCACTTTAATTCTACTTCATAGAAACTGAAATTTGAAACCAATCCAAATATTTAGTGGTTAAACAATTAAATTGCCAGCTCTTCTGGATATTCTGTTTATAATAGACCCATCTTCAAATTCTTCTCAAACTTTTTCTCTAATTTCGCAAAAAACTGGAAAATAGACCTGATATAATTAATTTCAACAACGTACTTTAGTATGATTGAGGAAGTATACCAGTCTTTGTGTTCAAAATTAGAGAGATTCATCAAATAATTGTATCTTTTCTAATCTAGTATTTCCTTCCAATTATAATTTTGGTAAAATTTCTTGATTATTTTCGCTAATGATTGTTTGCAGTATATCAGTATTGACCAAAGATATAGATAACACCTTTTGTTATCCACCTAAACCATCTATGATATTCTGTATTGACGTATTATCAATCCTTTTTCAAAATAAATTCAGACCCTAGTATTTTTCTTAGTTTCATGTGTTTCTATCTCTGCCATTTTAGTCCTTTCTCATCATACCAATGGTATGTAATCTCTATTGTAGGAAGCGAACTAATAATGTCAAGTCTCTTTATTGAAAATGCAAAGTCTTGAAATCAAGGCTT
>BNJU01003742.1_pt1 | contig 134842 bp, 217 predicted proteins | sample 8539281 | NCBI WGS metagenome assembly BNJU01 (sample SAMD00202456, study PRJDB9452) | human saliva metagenome | isolation source: human saliva | place: Japan | reverse complement strand
TCAATGCAGTTATAGTCCTAAAAATTATCCCAGGGATATTTGCTGCCAATAGGGGATATCTCTCTCTTCGTAAAGACGCCATAGTAACACCAGAGGCAACAGTTTCAAAGCTGCAGCTGCTGGTTGGATAAAATTCCCTTATGACCTGCTAGATTATCTAAAATTTGTGGAATATAAAGAAACATACATCATAATGGACATAAAAGTTTCAATCCAACCAACGATTTTTCCATTTTGTTTTCAGACATTTCTTCTCCTTTTCTGTCTAACTATATCTTTTTAACATGTTTGACTTAGCTTTTTCTCAATCGGTGCTACACTAGCTAAAAGTTTTTCAGACCGACTTCTGGGAAATTGATTTTTCAATTCCTGTGTTGAGTCACTACCTGATACCTCAAGGACAGTTCCTTCACCCCATTTTTTTATGAAGAGCAATATCTCCGATAGACCAGCTAGTTTCACTAGATGACGATTTACTATTAGATGCAAATTGTCCAAATGGTAAACCACTTGATTGGATCGATGTAGGAGCAGCATTCCGCTTTCGTTCTTGAAGCGCCTGAGCTAGACTCATTCCCTTACCAAATGCTGTTCCTCTGCCACTATAAGACGCTTTTAAAACTTGTATTAGTAGGACGTGCTAATCCTTGATAAGTCAACAAATCTGAACTAATCTCGTTGATAAAACGGGTCGGACGATTATAACTAGTACGCCCGAAAAAGCAAACGTGAGTTAGCGTTAGTCAGATAAAGAATTTTTCTCGGCGCGCGTGATTCCTACATAGGCGAGACGACGTTCTTCTTCTAATTCATCTGGATCTTCAGAGGCACGACTAAGCGGAAAGACATTCTCCTCCATCCCGATGATAAAGACAACAGGAAACTCAAGCCCTTTGGCGCGTGAAGAGTCATCAAGGTTACTTCAGATGTCTCCTGACTACCTGAGTCCGTATCTGCTATCAAAAGCCAAGTCGTTCAGGAATCGACTAAGTTTATCTAGTCCTGTTTCCTCTTCGTCACTTTCAGGATTATCATCGAAGTTTTTTTGTGACAGAAAGGAACTCCTCGATATTTTTCAACCCGGGCCTTGCTCTCCAAGGTTGCTTGGGCATTCAGAATATCAACGTAGCCTGTTTTTTTCTAATACTGCTTCTACCAACTCAGTGATTGTCAATCGGTCCAGTTGTTCACGCAAATCAAGAATCATATTTGGCAAAATCCCAGATAGATTGAGACGCTTTTCCTTTGATGCCCTGATAACATGATATTTGGCTGAAGCATCCAGCATGGACATCTCTTGCATATTAGCAAAAGTCACGAATCTTTCTCAACAGTTCCTGGGTCCAATACCACGCTTGGGTTCATTGATGATACGCTCAAAACTGATATTATCACTTAGGTTGGCAATGAGATTGAGATAAGCAATGATATCACGAATTTCTTTTATCGGCTGTAGAATTTTGTTCCACCAACCATGGTATAAGGAATATTTAGACTTGAGCAGAGCTTCCTCAATCGTACGTGACTGGGCATTGGTACGGTAAAGGACTGCAAAGTCTTTATGAAGGAAGTTATGAGTGCGACCAAGTTCATCAATGGTTTTGGCTACAAAGACAGCCTCATCCTGTTCGTCGTTTGCACGATAGTAAATAATCTGCTCCCCATCGGCATTTTGAGTCCATAGATTTTTTTGGACGACGATTTTTATTGTTTTTAATGACGTCATTAGTCGCTTGGAGGATGGTTTTGGTAGAACGGTAATTTTTCCTCCAGTAAAACAACCTTAGCCTCTGGATAATCTTTTTCAAAATCGAGGATATTCTGCATATCAGCGCCACGCCATCCGTAAATAGACTGGTCAGCATCCCCAACCACACAGATATTTTTTTGAAAGCGTGAAGCCAAAAAGTTTAACGAGTTGATATTGAGCGTGGTTGGTATCTTGGTACTCATCAACATGGATATATTGGAACTTTTGCTGGTAATAGGTCAAGACATCAGGATTTTGATCAAAGAGACGCAAGGTCAACATAATCAAATCATCAAAGTCAACAGATTCTGACTGACGAAGTTCTTTCTGATAGGCCGTATAACACTTTAGCTACAATATCTGTATACAAAGTCTCCTGCTTGAGAAGCGTAAGCCTCATCATCTATCAAATCATTCTTAGCATTAGAAATGGTCCCCAAAATAGAGCGTTCATTCCATTTTTTAGGATCCAAGTTTAACTGCTTGAGAATTCGTTTCATCAATGTTCGCTGCTCACCTGGATCGATGATGGTAAAGTTACGATTATAGCCGATATGGTCTGCATCACGACGTAAAATACGAACACACATAGAGTGAAAAGTCGCTATCAAACAATCCTGGGTAGCTGGATTGAGCCCATAAGCACGTTCCTTCATTTCACGCGCTGCTTTATTGGTAAAGGTAATGGCTAAAATATTCCATGGATTGACCATCTTTTCATCAATTAAGTAGGCAATACGATGGGTTAAAACTCGTGTTTTTCCAGAACCAGCCCCTGCCATGATCAGCAAAGGTCCTTCTGTAGTTTGAACAGCCTCGGCTTGACGGTCATTCATTCCCGTTTTAATAATTCGTTCATTTTCTCTTCCTATTCTACAAATCAATGTTTCTATTATATCAAAAAAAGACAAAAAATAACTTTAACTGAGACAAGCTTCTATTTCCAATAAAAAAGAACACTTACTAGTGTTCTTTAGATTTTAATTATGAATTGTTTCTAGGAGAGTTAGAAGGGCTTGTGCTGAGCGACGTCCAGCTTCTACGATAAATTCATCAAATGAAATAGAAGCTTCGTGATTCGCATTATCACTCATGGCACGGACAACTAAGAAAGGTAGATTCAGCGCGTGAGCTGCTTGAGCGATAGCCGCTCCTTCCATCTCAACCGCAAGCACCTGAGGAAAATGTTCTTTTATAGCTTTAATCTTATCTTCACCCGCAATAAAACTATCACCGGTCGCAATCAAACCTAAATGCCATTTTTGGTTAAGTTTAGACAAAGTTTCTTGAATCAAGCTAACAAACTTTTTATCTGTTTCAAAGTAGAGTGGTTGTTGAGCCATTTGACCGTATTCATAACCAAAAGCTGTCACATCAACATCGTGGTAGGCTAGTTTTTCAGCAATCACGACATCTCCTACTGAGATACCTTCAGCAAGAGCACCGGCCGAACCTGTATTGATGACAGCATCCACTCTAAAGTGATCAGCTAAGATTGCGACACTCATGGCAGCCATGACTTTACCAATTCCACTCTCGACCAAGACAAGCTCGATTGAACCAATATTGCCTGTATGATAGTGATTTCCTAATACCGTCTCTTCTTGAGCGTTTTCTAAATGTTGAACCAGGTAAACTAGCTCTTCAGGCATAGCTGCTATAATTCCAATTTTCATGACATTCCCCTTAAATAAATCTCATTGCTAAAACTAGCAAAATCAAGAGAAGAATAACAGCAAATAGAATCTTATTCAGTTTTGAGTTAAAGACATTTCTCTTAGTATTTTCAATTCGACGACTTTTATGGATTTGCGGTTCAACCTCAATCGTTAGGGTATCTTGACTAAATCCATGATCACTTGAACGTGAAGCTCTATAATGTTGGGATGAAGTAGATAATATCTTTGTCTCTTGATCATCCACTAAAGTGGGACCAGAGATATCTTCACCACGATTTGCACGCTCGATTATTTCGTCTGTTAATAAAGGTTTTCCCATAGGTTCCTCCCCTATTTTTCTTGTAATTCCCAGTACTGGATAGCCATGATAGTCTTGGCATCACAAATATCACCAGACTGGATTAGTTGTTTAGCTTCTTCAAGACTAACTTCAAGTAATTCTAAAGTTTCATCTTCATCCTGTGGACGTGGATTATTAACCTTTGTCAAATCACTTGCCAAATAAAGTTTTAATCGCTCATTACAGAAACCAATAGCAGAATAGAAAATCATACAAAAGAGTCAGTTTTCCCAGTGTAGGCGACTTCTTCTTCCAATTCACGAAGGGTCTCGCTTCAGGATCAGCGTTTTCTCCAATTTCTAGTTTTCCTGCAGGAATTTCAACAGAAACTTTTTCAATCGCCTTGCGATATTGCTTGACTAGAACAATCTTATTTTCTGGAGTAACTGCAAGAACACATACTGCACCATTATGGAAAAATCAAATCACGTTGAGCTGTCCCTTTTTCCATTAGGGAAGTTTCGACCTGGTCTTGTACCAATTGGAAAAATAGGACCTTTATAGATTTCTTTTACGACTGAGTGTCTTCTCTTCAAATTCCATGCTTAGCTCCTATTTGTTTTTAGGATGATGAGGGTAGATGAGTCGCATATTCGTCCTTTGTTAACCTGACGACCTACGACCCGATGGCAATAGCATCTGCAGGTACATCTTTTGTAATGGTTGAACCTGCGCCAACAAGAGAGTTATCTCCTAGTTCTACAGGAGCAATGATGGTTGAATTAGAACCAACAAAAACATTGTTACCGATAACTGTCTTGTATTTATTTTTCCCATCATAGTTGACTGTTATAGTACCAGCACCAAAGTTGACGTCACTGCCAACTTCACAGTTACCAATGTATGTCAAATGACCCGCTTTGGTATTTTCGCCAATAAAAGAACCTTTCACCTCAACAAAGTTTCCGATATGAACATCCTTAGCTAAGCTAGATCCAGGACGAATATGAGCGTAAGGTCCAACTGTAACGCCATCTGCTACTGTGCTTTCTTCAATCATTGAGTTGGTAATTACAGCACCAGAACCTACCGTACTATCAACGATATAAGTTCCGTTGGTCAAAATAGTTTCTGCACCAATCTTACTAGAACCTTTAAGGGTTACATTCGCTTCAATTTGAACGTCAGGGGCAATTTCGACATCCACATCAATATAAGTCGCATCTGGATTTACAAAACTTACCCCATTGACCATATGTGCTTGATTAATACGACGACGCATTACAGCTTCTAGCTGTAGCAAGTGCGACACGGTCATTTACACCGAGACTCTCATCAAAGTCTTTCAGAGTATAAGCTCCAACTTTCTCACCAGCTTCACGGAAAATACCAATCACATCTGTGATATAGTATTCACCTTGAGCGTTGTTGGTATTGATATTCTTAAGAGCCTCAAACAGACGAGCATTATCAAAAACATAAGTTCCTGTATTGATTTCTTTGATTTGTTTCTCAAAAGTCAGTCGCGTCTTTTTTTGTTCAACAATACGGAGCACTTCAGCGTTGTCATTACGAACAATACGTCCATAACCAAATGGGTCATCAGCTTCTGCAGTTAAGATTGTAGCTACATTCTTGTGGTTTACATGGAAATCAATCAAGTTCTTTAAGCTTTCACCAGTGATTAAAGGTGTATCTCCAGCTATAACCAATGTTTGTCCAGAAAGACCTTCAAGAATTGGCTCAGCCATCATTACTGCATGACCAGTTCCCTAATTGCTCAGACTGTCTCACAAAATCAGTTTGTCCGGCTAAAACTTGTTCAACTAGCTCTGCCTTATGCCCAACAACTGTAACAGTTTTTTTCAGGGTTAATTGCACCTACACTACGAAAAAAACATGCTCAAGCATTGAAATTCCCTGCAACCTTGTGCATAACCTTCGGTAAATCTGATTTCATACGGGTACCCTTACCCGCTGCTAAAAATAATTGCATAATTTGCCATATTTTTTTCTCTTTTCTATAGAAATTCTTTATTATTATACCACATTTTAGTTCACGATACACAAATTTGATGAACTCAATACCACTCAAAAGACTGTCATTACTCAATTTTGAGTAAATATTTTGATTTTTTTCATTATTTACGATAAACTATAGAGGTATGAGAAAAAAAATTCATCCAGCTTTTATAGTTATTATATTTGCTGCTTTTATAGGACTCTTGATTCTCAATCGTCCACGATTCGAAGAACATCCTGTAAAAACCAAACAAAATCCAGTTCAAATAGAAACACAAGCTCTACATAACTTGGATAAGCCTATCATCGATATCTCTGGTTGGCAAAGACCGTCAGAGATCAACTATGATATTTTATCTAAAAACATCTCTGGTGCTATTGTTCGAGTCCACGGAGGAAACCAGATCACTACTGAGAACGATGCATCTTATACGAATGGAATAGATAAAAGCTTATAAAAGTCATATCACAGAATTCCAAAAAAGGAATATTCCAGTTGCTGTCTATGCATATGTATCTGGAAAAAGTGTAGAGGAAATGGAAAAAGCTGCTGAATCATTTCTATAATTCAGCTTCGCCCATACAACCCTAGCTACTATTGGTTAGATGTCGAAGAAAAAACCATGTCAGACATGAATAAAGGGGTTGAAGCTTTCCGTGCTAAACTAGAATCTCTAGGTGCTAAAAACATCGGTATCTACATCGGTGTTTACTTCATGGAAGAACATAGCATCAGTACAGATAAGTTTTTCAGCTATTTGGATTCCTTCCTATGGACTGTAGATTCAGGCTATTTTGAAAGTTCACCAAATACAGACCTTGACTTTGATCTTCATCAATATACATCAAAAGGGAAAACTGGTTGGATTTGAACATCATCTAGACTTAAATCTTATTTCTTTATCAAAAGATAAGGAAGAAACGTTTAGAAAAACTATTCTTAAAACCTTAATTTCAATCAGCAAGCAGATATTCCTTCTGCTTGCTTTTTTTATTCTCTTACTTTGTGATATAATACAAGAAGAGAATTTTTAGAGAATAAATATGGAGAGAGTTTATGTTATCTTGGATTTCAAAAAAATGATTAAAGGAATTGTTATTGCGCTAGGATTTATATTACCTGGTATATCTGGTGGTGTTCTAGCGACTATTTTGGGTATCTATGAGAGAATGATTCGATTTTCTTGCCCATCCATTTCAAAAACCTTAAAAGAAGATATTCTTTATTTCTTACCTGTTGCTATTGGGATGTTACTAGGTATTGGGCTGTTTTTCTTATCCAATTGAGTACCTCCTTGAGCACTATCAGGTTTATGTTTTATGGAGTTTTTGCGGGTGCCATTATTGGTACAGTCCCAAGCCTTGTAAAGGGAGGCTACTCAAGATTCAGAAAGAGACAAAGTCGATCTTATCTGGTTTTGGGTGACCTTTATCGTTTCTGGAATTGGTCTTTTATGCTTTAAACTTTGTTGTTGGTTCACTCAGCGCAAGTTTCACAAGTTTTATCCTAGCTGGTGCTCTGCTTGCTCTAGGTATCTTGGTTCCAGGATTAAGCCCTCAAATCTTCTTTTGATCTTAGGACTTTATACTCCAATGTTAACTGGATTTAAAACTTTTGATTTATTTGGTACCTTTCTTCCAATAGGAATTGGAGCTGCAGCCACTCTTATTATTCTTTCAAAATTGATGGACTACGCTCTTCGAGTGTATCACTCTCGTGTTTATCACTTCATCATTGCAATCGTTCTTTCAAGTACACTCTTGATATTGATTCCAAATGCGGGTAATGCCGAAAGCATTAACTACAGTGGTTTATCACTTGTTTCCTATGTCATCATCGCCTTCTTTTTTGCTCTTGGCATTTGGTTAGGGATCTGGATGAGTCAATTGGAGGATAAGTACAAATAATGGCAAAAAAAACTAAAGTAAAGAAGACCTTAGTCGAGCAAATATTAGCTAAGGCAGGTGTTGAACACCAAGGGATTCAAATCAATGCTTTAGAGGGAGAGCTTCCTTCTGAGTATGAGAGAAATCACATTTTTAAAACACTAGCTCTTTTAGGGGACAAGACTGGTCCAGTTATTGGGATTATTCCTATTACTGAACATCTTTCTGAAAAGAAATTAGCAAAGATTTCTGGTAACAAAAAAGTGAGTATGATTCCGCAAAAGGATTTAGAAAAAATAACTGGATATATTCATGGTGCAAATAACCCTGTCGGTATCCGACAAAAGCACAACTACTCTATTTACATTGATGAAACAGCTTTAGGATTAGAAAAAATGATTGTCTCTGCTGGAGAAGTCGGACACAGTATCATCATTGTGCCACAAGATCTGGCAAACTTTGTAAAAGCCAGCTTTGTAGATATCTTAGAGGAGATAAACTGATGAAACTTTACTTTGTCCGTCACGGTCGAACAGTCTGGAATCTAGAGGGTCGCTTTCAAGGCGCTGGTGGAGATTCCCCACTTCTTCCTGAGTCTATTGATACCTTAAAGAACTTGGGTCAATATCTGAAAGATATCCCTTTTGACAAGATCTATTCGAGTGATTTACCAAGAGCGGTAAATTCAGCTGAAATTATCCAAAGTCAGCTAACAAACCCGTGTCCGCTAGAAAGTGTACCTGAACTAAGAGAATGGCACCTTGGCAAACTAGAAGGGTTAAAAATTGCTACTTTAAACGCAATCTATCCGCAGCAAATTCAAGCCTTTAAAACAAACTTAGCCAAGTTTGATACGAGTATGTTCGAAGCCGAATCCCTCTACAGCACAACTCAACGAACCATTCAATTTATAAAATCTTTAAAGGATTCTAAGGCTGAACAACTCTTACTGGTTGGTCATGGAGCTAACCTTACTGCAAGTCTTCGTACTCTTTTAGGCTACAATGAAGCTCTTCTCCGCAAAGATGGCGGTTTGGTTAATGCTAGTCTGACAATTATAGAAACTGAAGACTTTAAAAACTTCACTCTAAAAACATGGAACGATACTTCTTATCAAAGAAAATGATAGAACTTGATGGATAGCATCAAGTTCTTTTTAGTTTTTATAGAATATCCGTGAATTTCTTGACTATTTATGATAAAAATGGGAGTATCGTGAAAAAAATTGATTTATTATTTCAAAAATTTAATTAAAAAAATTAGGAGGAACCCATGTCAACAGAACATATGGAAGAATTGAATGATCAGCAGATCGTTCGCCGTGAAAAAAATGGCTGCGCTCCGTGAACAAGGAATTGATCCTTTCGGCAAACGTTTTGAGCGTACCGCTAACTCTCAAGAACTAAAAGATAAATTTGCTGACCTTGATAAAGAACAACTACATGAATTAAACGAAACTGCTACTATTGCTGGACGTTTAGTGACTAAACGAGGTAAAGGGTAAAGTTGGCTTTTGCTCACCTTCAAGATCGCGAAGGACAAATCCAAATCTACGTTCGTAAAGATGCTGTCGGTGAAGAAAACTACGAAATCTTTAAGAAAGCTGACCTTGGTGACTTCCTAGGTGTTGAGGGTGAAGTGATGCGTACGGATATGGGAGAACTCTCTATCAAGGCTACTCACATCACACACTTGTCTAAAGCCCTTCGTCCATTGCCTGAGAAATTCCACGGACTTTCAGACGTTGAAACAATCTACCGTAAACGTTACCTCGATTTGATTTCTAACCGTGAAAGCTTTGACCGCTTTGTCACACGTTCAAAAATCATTTCTGAAATCCGTCGCTACCTCGATGCTCAAGGTTTCCTTGAAGTAGAAACACCAGTGCTTCACAATGAAGCTGGTGGTGCTGCTGCTCGCCCATTCATCACACACCACAATGCACAAAACATCGACATGGTACTTCGTATCGCGACTGAACTTCACTTGAAACGCCTTATCGTTGGTGGTATGGAACGCGTCTATGAAATTGGTCGTATCTTCCGTAACGAAGGAATGGACGCTACACACAATCCTGAGTTTACTTCTATCGAGGTTTACCAAGCTTATGCAGACTTCCACGATATCATGGACTTGACTGAAGGTATTATCCAACACGTAGCTAAAGCTGTTAAAGGTGACGGTCCAGTTATCTATCAAGGAACTGAAATCAAGATCAATGAACCATTTAAACGTGTACACATGGTTGATGCAATCAAGGAAATTACTGGTGTTGATTTCTGGAAAGATATGACTTTCGAAGAAGCTAAAGCTATCGCAGCTGAGAAGAAAGTTCCAGTTGAAAAACACTACACAGAAGTTGGTCACATCATCAATGCCTTCTTTGAAGAATTTGTTGAAGAAACATTGATTCAACCAACATTTGTATACGGTCACCCAGTAGCTGTATCACCACTTGCTAAGAAAAATCCTGAAGATGAGCGCTTTACAGATCGTTTCGAGCTCTTCATCATGACTAAAGAATACGGAAATGCCTTTACTGAGTTGAATGATCCAATCGATCAACTTAGCCGTTTCGAAGCTCAAGCCAAAGCCAAAGAACTTGGTGATGATGAAGCAACAGGCATTGACTACGATTACATCGAAGCCCTTGAATATGGTATGCCACCAACAGGTGGTTTGGGAATCGGTATCGACCGTCTCTGCATGCTCCTCACAGATACTACTACTATCCGTGACGTACTTCTTTTCCCAACAATGAAATAAAAAACAAATCTCCTAGTCATCATCTAGGAGATTTTTTAGTAATTTCAAAAAGACAAACTCGATGTTGAGCTTGTCTTTAAATTTTCTTATTAGAATAATCCAAGAACAGTTCCATCACTTTCAACATCCATGTTGAGAGCGGCAGGTCGTTTTGGAAGTCCAGGCATAGTCATAACGTCACCAGTAAGGGTAACGATAAAGCCTGCACCCAGTTTTGGTACTAATTCACGAATAGTAATTTCAAAGTTTTCAGGTGCACCAAGAGCATTTGGATTATCTGAGAAACTGTATTGAGTTTTCGCCATACAGATTGGCAATTTGTCCCAACCGTTTTGTACGATTTGTGCGATTTGAGTTTGAGCTTTCTTCTCAAAATTTACTTTGCTTCCACGATAGATTTCAGTGACAATCTTTTCAATCTTTTCTTGTACTGAAAGGTCATTGTCATACAAACGTTTGTAGTTAGCTGGGTTTTCATCAATTGTTTTGACAAGAGTTTCAGCAAGAGCCACTCCACCTTCTGCTCCATCAGCCCATACGCTAGCTAACTCAACCGGAACATCAATGGAAGCACAAAGTTCTTTCAAAGCTGCAATTTCTGCTTCTGTATCAGATACAAATTCGTTAATAGCAACAACTGCTGGAATACCAAACTTACGGATATTCTCAACGTGACGTTTCAAGTTTGCAAATCCTGCACGAACTGCTTCCACATTTTCCTCTGTCAAAGCATCCTTAGCAACTCCACCATTCATCTTAAGAGCACGAAGGGTTGCAACGATAACTACTGCATCTGGCGCAGTTGGCAAGTTTGGAGTTTTGATATCGAGGAATTTCTCTGCACCAAGGTCTGCACCAAAACCTGCTTCTGTTACTGTGTAATCTGCCAAATGGAGGGCTGTAGTTGTAGCCAAGACAGAGTTACATCCGTGTGCGATATTGGCAAATGGACCACCATGTACAAAGGCAGGTGTACCATAGATTGTTTGAACCAAGTTTGGTTTGATAGCATCTTTCAAAATCAATGCCAAGGCACCTTCAACCTGTAGATCACCCACTGAAACAGGTGTACGGTCATAACGGTAACCAATGACGATATTGGCCAAACGACGTTTCAAATCTTCAATATCAGTTGACAAGCAAAGGATGGCCATGATCTCTGAAGCAACAGTGATATCAAATCCATCTTCACGTGGAATACCGTTAAGAGGACCACCGAGGCCGACTGTTACGTGACGAAGAGCGCGATCGTTCAAGTCCACTACACGTTTCCAAAGAATACGGCGTTGGTCGATACCTAGCTCATTTCCTTGATGCAAGTGATTGTCAATCAAGGCAGAAAGAGCATTGTTTGCAGTTGTAATAGCATGCATATCACCAGTAAAGTGAAGGTTGATATCTTCCATTGGTAAAACTTGCGCATAACCACCACCAGCAGCACCACCTTTAATCCCCATAACAGGACCAAGAGATGGTTCGCGGATAGCAATCATTGTTTTCTTACCAATCTTATTCAAGGCGTCTGCAAGCCCGATAGTGATGGTTGATTTCCCTTCACCTGCTGGAGTTGGGTTGATAGCTGTAACAAGAATCAACTTACCAACTGGGTTTGCCTCAACTTCACGGATTTTATCAAAGCTAAGTTTAGCCTTGTATTTTCCGTACAACTCCAAATCATCGTAAGAAATACCAAGTTTCTCAACAACATCAACAATCGGTTTTAACTCAATACTCTGTGCAATTTCAATATCTGTTTTCATAAAAAACTCCTCTAGCCTCTAATGTGTTAATTCATTATATCACAAAACAAGATTTTTAACAGTGATTATGATTAGTAACGTTCGTGAATATCGCTAAATAACAGACTTTCTTTATCTCTATCTAAATTTTTATATGTCTTTATAGATTTTAACTATGGATTAACATCCTATTTCCGACCCTTGTTATATCACTTTCATTTTACTTAATGCTCATTTTTTTTGTACAATAGTTCTATGAAAATTTTAGTTACTTCTGGCGGTACTAGCGAAGCAATTGATAATGTTCGTTCAATAACCAACCACTCTTCTGGTAGACTAGGTAAGATTATAACCGAAACTCTTCTAGCGGCTGGTTATGAAGTTTGTTTGATTACCACTCTTCAGGCAGTTAAGCCAGTTAGTCATCCAAACTTAACCGTCATCGAAATTAAAAATACAGTTGATTTGCTACAAGTCATGAAAGATAAGGCAATGGATTACCAGGTATTAATCCATTCTATGGCTGTATCAGATTACACTCCTGTCTATATGACTGGATTTGGTGAGGTTAAAGCTAGTCAAGATTTAACAGAGTTTTTAGATAAGAAAAATCAGGAAACCAAAATCTCATCTAAGGAAGACGTCCAGGTTCTATTTCTCAAGAAGAATCCAAAAATCATATCTCTTGTTAAAGAATGGAATCCTAAGATTCACCTGATAGGATTTAAATTACTGGTTGATGTCAGTCAGGAACATCTGATTCAAGTTGCTCAGGAAAGTCTTGAAAAGAACCAAGCTGATTTAATTGTCGCAAACGACCTTACTCAGATTAGTAGCGACCAACATAAGGCTTACTTAGTTGAAAAAAATTCTTTCCAAACTGCTATGAGTAAACAAGAAATTGCTGATTTACTTCTCGAGAAAATCAAAAGCTATGACTAAAAGAAAGGAATATTATGGCCCGTATTACACTCGCTATTACTGGATCTATTGCCGCATATAAGACAGTTGACCTAGTTAGTTCTTTGAAAAAACAGGGGCATTCTGTTACTGTTCTTATGACTCAGTCAGCAACAGCATTTATTCAGCCATTAACTTTACAAGTACTATCACAAAATACTGTACATCTCGATGTCATGCAGGAACCTTTTCCAGATCAAGTGAATCACATTCAAATAGGAAAAGAAACAGATTTATTTATCGTAGTTCCTGCGACAGCCAATACAATTGCTAAATTAGCTCACGGGTTTGCTGACAATATGGTGACTGCTACTGCTCTTGCTTTGCCACACTTTGTACCCAAACTATTGGCTCCAGCTATGAACACAAAGATGTTTGACCACCCTGCGACCCAAGCTAATCTTAAAACTTTAGAAGATTATGGTTATACAATTATTTCTCCTAAAGATTCGCTACTGGCCTGTGGTGATATCGGTCGTGGTGCTCTCGCTGATTTTGAAACTATTTTACAACAAATAAAGGATAAACTTCATGAACAAACGCTCTAATATTGCTCCAATCGCTATCTTTTTTGCCAGTATGATTGTCATTCATTTACTGAGTTCAATCCTATTTAACGTACTGCCCTTTCCTATTAAACCAACTATCGTCCACATTCCAGTAATTATTGCAAGTATTATATATGGACCAAGAATTGGCGCGACCTTAGGTTTCTTAATGGGAATGATTAGCTTGACGGTTAATACACTTACAATTCTACCAACAAGCTATCTCTTCTCACCTTTTGTACCTAATGGTAACCTATATTCAGTTGTGATTGCAATTGTCCCTCGTATCTTAATCGGTTTAACGCCTTATTTCGTATACAAACTGCTAAAAGGAAAAGCCGGACTGATCTTCGCAGGTGCACTTGGCTCGCTGACAAATACAGTATTTGTTTTAGGTGGTATCTTCTTCCTCTTTGGTAATGTTTTTGATGGAAATATTCAAAAACTATTAGCGACTGTTATCTCCACAAATTCGATCGCAGAATTAATCATCTCTGCTCTCTTGACCCTCATTATCGTTCCAAGACTTGAAAAAATAAAACAATAAAAACTGTATCAATAGATACAGTCTTTTTTTATTTATTACTGGGCTAAACGAGCCTCTTCTAAAATCTTTTCAATCTTAGTAGTCAACAAGTCAATCGCTACAGTATTGGTTACTCCTTCAGGAATTACAATATCAGCGTAACGTTTTGTAGGTTCAATGAATTGATGATACATAGGTTTTACTACACCTAGATATTGATCAATAACGCTATCCAAACTACGACCACGTTCTTCCATATCGCGTTTAATACGACGTATGATACGAACATCATCATCTGTGTCCACAAAAATCTTTATATCCATCAAATCACGAAGACGTTTGTCTTCTAAAACCAAAATTCCTTCTACAATAAAGACGTCTTGAGGTTCTTGACGATAGGTTTTCGAGCTTCTTGTATGGGCAGCATAATCATAGGTAGGAATATCAACAGGACGCCCCGCCAACAATTCCTTAATTTGCTCAATCATCAAGTCAGTATCAAAAGCAAAAGGATGGTCATAATTAGTCTTAATACGTTCTTCAAAGGTTAAATGTGATTGATCTTTATAGTAGGAATCATGCTCAATCATAGAGATTTTCTCATTTGGAAAATGTGACAAGATAGCCTTCGAAACACTGGTTTTTCCTCCACCAGATCCCCCTGTTACTCCGATAATGATTGGTCTGTTTTGCATAGTTGCCTCCGTATTTTTCCTTTGTCTATTTTACCATATTTTTTTAGAAAATTTTACAGGATGACTTTTTTTAAAATTAGACTATAAAAAAACCTTGTAGTTTAGTTCTACAAGGTTTTATTGTTTTTAATCAAAGTTAACGTATTCTTTTGAAAGCTCAAGAACTTCTTCCATTGTTGAACATTCAGTAAGAGCACGGTTAGCGTATTCTTGCATCTTAGCTGTGTCAAGTTTCTTCATCAAGCTACGTGTACGAAGAACAGATGTAGCTGACATAGAGAACTCATCCAAGCCCATTCCAACAAGAAGTGGAACAGCAGTTTGGTCACCAGCCATTTCACCACACATACCAGCCCATTTACCTTCAGCGTGAGCTGCTTTGATTACGTTGTTAATCAAACGTAGGATTGATGGGTTATATGGTTGGTAAAGATATGAAACTTGTTCGTTCATACGGTCAGCAGCCATAGTGTATTGGATAAGGTCGTTTGTACCAATTGAGAAGAAATCAACTTCTTTGGCAAATTGATCCGCAAGCATCGCAGCAGCTGGGATTTCAATCATGATACCAACTTGGATATCATCTGCAACAGCAACGCCTTCAGCAAGCAATTTAGCTTTTTCTTCTTCAAGAATACCTTTAGCAGTACGGAACTCTTTCAACAAAGCAACCATTGGGAACATGATACGCAATTTACCGTGAACAGATGCACGAAGCAAAGCTCGTAATTGAGTACGGAACATTTGGTTACCAGTTTCAGAAATAGAGATACGCAAAGCACGGTAACCCAAGAATGGGTTCATTTCTTTAGGAAGATCGAAGTAAGGAAGTTCTTTATCCCCACCAATATCCATTGTACGAACGACAACAGGTTTACCGTTCATACCTTCAAGAACTGCTTTATAGGCTTCATATTGATCGTCTTCTGTAGGGAAGTCTTGAGAATCCATGTACAAGAATTCTGTACGGTAAAGACCGACAGCTTCTGCACCATTATCATTTACACCTTCAACGTCTTTAGGTGTACCGATGTTTGCAGCCAACTCAAAGTGTTTTCCATCAGCAGTAACTGTTTTAGCGTCTTTCAAAAGAGCCCATTCAGCTTTTTGTTTAGCGTAAGCTTCACCAGCTGCTTTGAATTCTGCAATTTGTTCTTCACTTGGGTTAATTACAACTTCACCAGTGATTCCAGATACGGCCAACACATCGCCATCTTTTACAAGATCGGTAATGTTGTTTGTACCCAAAACAGCAGCAATTTCAAGTGTACGAGCCATGATAGCTGAGTGACTTGTACGTCCACCAATGTTTGTTACAAAAGCTTTTACAAAGTTTTTGTCCAATTGAGCAGTATCAGATGGAGTCAAGTCATGTGCAATCACGATTACTTCTTCGTTAATAGAAGCTGGGTTTGGCAATTTCTTACCAAGAAGATTTGCCAATACACGTTTGGTAACGTCGCGGATATCTGCTGCACGTTCCTGCATGTATGGGTTGTCTTCCATGCCTTCAAAGATTGTGATAAACATGTCTGTAACTTCTTTTAGACCCGCTTCTGCATTTACTTTCTTAGCACGAATCGTTTCTTTAATCTGACCGATCAATTCAGGGTCAGCAAGAACCATCAAGTGAGCGTCAAATACTTGCGCCGCTTCTTCACCAAGCGTACCTACAGCCTTCTCGCGGATAAGAGAAAGCTCGTTTTGAGAAGCTTCAAGAGCAACATCCAAACGAGCCTCTTCTGCATTTGTATCTTCGACTGTAACAGTCTCGAATGATAAATCCGGTTGAACGAGTAGATATGCTTTTAGCAACTGCAACACCATCAGATGCTGCATGATTCCTTTAAGCATTTCTGTCATATCCTTATGCCAATCCTTCTTTTTCCATTGTTTCTGAGATAGCGACGATAGCGTCATCAGCGTCTGCACCTTCAGCAGTGATTGTAACGTCAGCACCTTGACCAACACCAAGGCTCATAACACCCATGATAGATTTAAGGTTAACTGATTTACCTTTTGTACTCAAGAGTAATATCTGAAGCAAATTTGCTAGCAGTTTGTACCAACAATGTTGCTGGACGTGCGTGAATACCTGTTTCTGCCACTACGTGGAAATCTTTAGAAGCCATAATTTGACTCTCCTTTAAATGTTTTTCTTTTTGAGTTATATCTGATAACCCTTACAATTTGGTATTATATCACCTTCTAGGATTTTTTTCAAGTATTTTATGGGATTTCTTCTTTTTTTCCTTTCAGATAACTTGCTGAAAAATCTTCTATTTTATGTATCAAAAATACATCATGTAGTTTTTTTATAGTTTTAACATTTAGAAAACGCTGTTATTTATGGATTTCATTTTTTTCAATCACTATATATTGTGTTTTGTTAAGTGTCATCTGAAAAAAATTCTACAATATTTAGTTTTTTTCTTCGTTGACAAAGATTATTTTTTTCTGATATACTTAAGAAGTAATTAAATTTTTGAAAGAGGAGTTACAGAATGGTAACCGTTTATTCTAAAAAAATAATTGTGTTCAATGTAAAATGACCAAACGTTTCTTAGATAGTAACAATATCGCTTATCGCGAAATCAATCTTGACGAACAACCTGAATTTATTGAACAAGTTAAAGAGCTTGGCTTTAGCGCTGCTCCTATCATTCAAACACCAACTGAAGTTTTCTCTGGTTTCCAACCAGCAAAAACTTAAAAAAACTTGCTTAAGTATCAGGATTAAAAAGCTTCTATGTAAATCTTAGAAGCCTTTCTTTTTGTAATGAAATAAAAGGGAAATTTTATGGGATTAAAAACAACTTGAGGATGTAACATACTTCCGTCTAAATAATGAAAATTAACCGTCCTGTTAACGGACAAATCATGCTCCACAAAGATAAAGAAGCTCTGGATGCTTTCTTTAAAGAGAACGTTGTACCAAATTCTATGGTATTTAATTCTATCACTGATAAAATTGATTACCTTATTAAACACGACTACATAGAAACAGCCTTTATCCAAAAATATCGCCCAGAATTTTTGGAGGAGCTTTATCAATTTATTAAAGACCAAAACTTCCAATTCAAATCTTTCATGGCAGCATACAAGTTTTACAATCAATATGCCTTGAAAACTAATGACGGAGAGTACTATCTTGAAAGCATGGAAGACCGTGTCTTCTTTAACGCTCTTTACTTTGCTGATGGTGACGAAGCTATCGCAATTGATATTGCCAATGAAATCATCCACCAGCGTTACCAGCCTGCTACACCTTCTTTCTTGAATGCGGGCCGTGCACGTCGTGGTGAATTGGTATCATGTTTTTTGATTCAGGTAACAGATGATATGAACTCTATTGGACGTTCTATCAACTCAGCTCTTCAACTTTCACGTATCGGTGGTGGTGTCGGAATTTCCCTCAGCAACCTTCGTGAAGCTGGAGCGCCTATCAAAGGGTATGAAGGTGCTGCTTCTGGTGTCGTACCCGTTATGAAGCTTTTCGAAGACAGCTTCTCTTACTCTAACCAACTTGGTCAACGTCAAGGTGCTGGGGTTGTTTACCTTAACGTCTTCCACCCAGATATTATCGCTTTCCTTTCTACTAAGAAAGAAAATGCTGATGAAAAAGTTCGTGTCAAGACTCTTTCACTTGGTGTTGTGGTACCAGATAAATTCTACGAATTAGCACGTAAGAATGAGGAAATGTACCTCTTCAGTCCTTATTCTGTTGAAAAAGAGTATGGTGTACCTTTTAACTACATCGATATCACAGAAAAATACGATGAATTGGTGGCAAATCCAAACATCCGTAAGACAAAAAAATTAAGGCCCGTGATTTGGAAACAGAAATTTCTAAATTGCAACAAGAATCTGGCTATCCTTATGTTGTCAATATCGATACTGCTAACCGTGCAAATCCTGTCGATGGTAAGATTATCATGAGTAACTTGTGTTCAGAAATTCTTCAAGTCCAAGAACCAAGTCTTATCAACGATGCGCAAGAATTTCTTCAAATGGGTACCGACGTTTCATGTAACCTTGGTTCAACCAAACGTTGTAAATATGATGACATCACCTGACTTTTGGACGTTCTATTCGTGCAATGGTTCGAGCTTTGACCTTTGTAACAGATAGCTCTCACATCGTTGCTGTTCCAACTATCGACCACGGAAATAGCCAAGCTCATACATTTGGACTTGGTGCTATGGGGCTTCACAGCTATCTTGCTCAGCAATTAATCGAATATGGATCTCCTGAGTCTGTTGAATTTACAAGCATCTACTTTATGCTTTTGAATTACTGGACTTTGGTAGAATCAAACAATATTGCGCGTGAACGTGGCATTACCTTCCACAACTTTGAGAAAATCAGACTATGCAAATGGTACTTATTTCGATAAGTATACGTCTGGTCAATTTGTTCCAAAAATCTGATCGTGTTAAAGAACTCTTTGAAGGAATCTTTATCCCGTCTGCGACTGATTGGGCTGAACTTCGAGATAAAGTTAAAGCAGATGGACTTTACCACCAAAAACCGTCTTGCTGTAGCGCCGAAATGGTTCTATCAGCTACATCAATGACGTGTCTGCTTCTATCCACCCAATTACTCAACGTATTGAAGAACGTCAAGAGAAGAAAAATTGGTAAGATTTACTATCCTGCTCGCAGGGTTATCAACTGAAACTATTCCTTACTACACTTCTGCCTATGACATGGATATGCGTAAAGTTATCGATGTCTATGCTGCATGCTAACTGAGCATCGTAGACCAAGGGCTTTCACTTACTCTCTTCATGCGTAGTGATATCCCAACAGGTCTTTATGAATGGAAGAAAGAGAACAAACAAACAACACGTGACCTATCTATCCTTCGTAACTACGCCTTTAACAAGGGCATTAAGTCTATCTACTACGTTCGTACCTACACAGATGACGGCGGTGAAGTTGGTGCTAACCAATGTGAAAGCTGTGTGATTTAAAATCTCACTAAAATCTTGATTACAAAGATAAGGTAACATCAAAAAGTCGGTACTCCGACTTTTTGTGCGGTAGCCCAATCACACAAGGCTAGAACATTCATCACTATTTTAATAAAATCAAAAAGAAAGAGATTTGTAATGGAAACTTACTACAAAGCCATTAACTGGAATGCCATCGAAGATGTCATCGATAAATCAACTTGGGAAAAACTAACCGAACAATTTTGGTTGGATACACGTATTCCCTTATCTAATGACTTAGATGACTGGAGAAAGTTATCAAATCAAGAAAAAGACTTGGTAGGAAAAGTCTTTGGTGGTTTGACACTTTTGGATACCATGCAGTCTGAAACAGGGGTGAATGCCCTTCGCGCTGATATTCGTACTCCTCACGAAGAAGCTGTTTTTAACAACATTCAATTCATGGAATCTGTCCACGCTAAATCTTATTCTTCTATCTTCTCAACTTTGAATACTAAGTCTGAAATTGAGGAAATCTTTGAGTGGACTAATACGAATCCGTATCTTCAGAAAAAAGCTCAAATCATCAATGAAATTTATCTAAATGGTACTCCACTCGAAAAGAAAGTAGCTAGTGTTTTCCTTGAAACCTTCCTCTTCTATTCAGGTTTCTTCACACCCCTCTACTATCTTGGAAACAACAAACTAGCTAACGTTGCTGAAATCATCAAACTCATTATTCGTGACGAATCTGTTCACGGAACATACATTGGTTATAAATTCCAACTTGGTTTCAACGAATTACCAGAAGAAGAACAAGAAAAGTTAAAAGACTGGATGTACGACCTCCTCTACACTCTTTATGAAAATGAAGAAGGTTATACAGAAAGCCTTTATGATGGTGTTGGTTGGACTGAAGAGGTTAAAACTTTCCTTCGCTACAATGCCAATAAAGCTCTTATGAACCTAGGACAAGATCCTCTCTTCCCAGACTCAGCTGATGATGTAAACCCAATTGTTATGAACGGGATTTCAACTGGTACATCCAACCACGACTTCTTCTCTCAAGTTGGTAACGGATATCTACTTGGTGAAGTTGAAGCTATGCAGGACGATGATTATAACTACGGATTAGACTAATTAAAAAAATATAAAAAAACATCTGAGTTAAAAAAACAAACACAGATGTTTTTTTGTTTTTTTGTTTAGTTTTTGTTTTCTTTAAGTTGCTTAGATGTTTAAAAATATGATAAAATGATAGTGGATATGGGGGTGATTCAATGCTAAAACAAGAAAAAAACTAGATGTGATTTTTAGAGATTGTCAATACAAGAGGAACCATCACAGTCAAAGAAATAATGAATCGTTTAGATATTTCTGATATGACTGCTCGACGTTATCTTCAAGAGTTAGCTGACAAGGATCTACTTGTTCGAGTGCATGGAGGCGCTGAAAAACTTCGTTCTGGTTCTCTATTAGCAAATGAACGCTCGAATATCGAAAAAAACAAGGTCTTCAGATTGCTGAAAAAAACAAGAAATCGCAAAAGTTTGCTGGTCATTTAGTCGAAGAAAGAGAAACGATTTTTATCGGTCCAGGTACTACTCTTGAGTTCTTTGCGCGTGAACTTCCGATAGATAATATTCGTGTAGTAACAAATAGCCTTCCTGTTTTCATTATCTTGAATGAACGAAAACTGACTGATTTAATTTTGATTGGTGGAAATTATCGAGAAATCACTGGTGCTTTTGTCGGAACCTTAACGCTCCAAGATATCGAAAGTCTTCAATTCTCTAAAGCTTTTGTTAGTTGTAATGGTATAAAAGATCATGCGATTGCTACTTTTTAGTGAAGATGAAGGTGACGTTCAAAAAAACTAGCATTAAATAATGCTAATAAGAAGATTCTTCTTGCTGACCATAGTAAATTTGATAAGTTTGATTTTTATACTTTTCTATAATATTGCAGATATCGATACTATTATCTCCGATTCAAAAACTTAGCGATGAAAACCCTAAAAGCTTTATCCAAACAAACAAAAATTATTAAATCAACATTTTAAAAAAGTCTCACCAATGGTGAGACTTTTTTTTTATTATATTTTTATAAAAATTTTACACACGTTCTGTCCATGAAGTAGCTGTTTTTTGAAGTACTTTATTAAGTTCATCGATGTTTTCAAAACCAGTTGTACGAAGCCATTCACGTGCCGCTGCTTCACCATCTTTGATGTAAGCTTCAACTGATCCAGCCCATGTTGCACGTCCACAAAGAACACCGTTGAAGTTTGCGCCTGATTCGTGGGCAAATACAAGTGTTTCTTGGAAGAGTTTAGCGGATACACCTGCACTTAAGTAGATGTAAGGAAGATTTGTTGCTTCATCTTGTGCTTTGAAGAATGCTGCTGCTTCTTCACGAGTGTGAACAACTTCGCCTTCAGCGAAACCTTCAACGTATTTAACGTTAACTGGAACTTCCACTTTCAAAACATCAATGTTAAAGCGTGGGTCTGAGAAGACTTTCATAGCACCAATAACTTTGTGTGGTTTTACTTTAGCGTATTCAGCAGAACCTGCATCAGCAATCTTTTCATCGTAAGCAAGGATTTCAAGAAAGAATGGAATGTCTTCTGCTACACACTCAGAACCAATACGTTCGATGTAGGCTTGTTTTTGTTGGTTAAGTTCGTCAGAGCTATCTACATCATAGTAAAGCAAGAACTTAACAGCATCTGCACCTTGTTCTTTAATGCGTTTTGCAGACCAAACATCCAAGCAGTCTGGCAAACGTTTTGTACTTGTTGTGTCATATCCTGTTTTTTCATAAGCAAGGAGAAGACCTGCATTTGGAGCAAGTGCTTTTGTAGCTGGAAGACCATATTCAGGGTCAAGAAGCATTGATGAAGCGTATTTAGTCAATTCATCTGCTACCAAAACTTTGAGTTCTTCCATTTGAGCTACTGTAGGCTCTTCTGTTTGGTATTGAGCCATCAAACGTTTCAAAGCACCACGTTGGTCAAAAGCAAGAGCTGAGATGATTCCATTTTCATCTGAGAGTTTTTTCAAACAAGCACGTTTATTTTCTGTTAAAGTCATTTTATACCTCTTTCACAATTAATTGGTCAAATAAATTTTGATAGTTAGCCATATTGACATGACCAGTCATTTTTCTTGAGCATTTAGCATACCAAGAACATTCGCCTTAGTCAACAATTCTTGATCAGATTCTTTATGGAAAAGACCTGATGTAATACCTGCTACAGTAGAATCACCAGAACCAACTGGATTTACTACTTGAATTATTGGAATATCTACTTTATAGAAAGTATCCCCGTGTTTTGCAAAGGCACCGTTAGCACCTAGAGAAACGATAATCCACTCAATTCCATCAAATAAAGGTTCTCGAAGAACTTCTTTTAATTCATCCAAATCTTTAGAAATTTCTCTTCCCAAAAGTTGAGACAATTCTTCATTATTTGGTTTAATTACCGTTGGTTTATGTGGAGAATCAAGAACTGCCTGAAGTGCAGCGCCTGAACAGTCCAATACAACAGGTTTCCCAGCATGATTCGCAATTTCAACTAAACTAGCATAGTAATCAACTGGAAGTCCTGCAGGTAGACTACCTGAAATGGCCACTACCTCTACAGTCTCTAAAAGTTCTTTGAAATGAGCCAAGAAATCTTGACCTTCTTTTTCTTGAACTTCAGGACCTTTTTCTAGGATTTCTGTTTGGTTTTCTCCATGTAGAATTGCGATACAGTTACGGGTTTCTCCTTGGATTGAGAAGAAACGTTTGCTTACTTTATCATCAATTTTTTCTACTAAAAATTCACCAAGTTTTCCACCGACAAGTCCTGTTGCGACTACGGAGTCACCAAATTCTGATAGGACACGAGTAACGTTAAGACCTTTACCACCAGCCGTTTTAGTGACATCCACCACACGATTGACAGTGTCAATTTTCAATTCATCCAAAGGATAGGAAATATCAATGGATGGGTTCATTGTGACTGTTAAAATCATAAGTCACCTCTTAGTCGTGGTATTCACCACGATCCCATTTTTCAAGGAACTCTGTAAAGAAGTTGGCATCAGTTTGATGATCGTTATGAGTTTCAACGTGTTGGATTTTAGCGATCAATTTTTTGTTTTCTTCTGATGGTTTGTATTCAGCATTGATGAAAGCTTCAATGATATCACACATGAGCAATTCACCAGTGATTTTACCACCAAATCCGATTACGTTGGCATTCAATTGTTCTTTTGCATATAGAGCTGTTGTCATATCGCGAACCAAAGCAGAACGAACACCAGGAACCTTGTTAACAGCATTATTAATACCTACACCAGTACCACAGATACATACACCAAGATCTGCTTGGCCACTAACTACTGCTTCACCAACTTTTTTACCAAAGATTGGATAGTGGGTACGAGCGTGGTCATAAGTACCAAAGTCGATAACTTCATGTCCTTTTGATTTCAAAAATTCTGAAACAGCCATTTTTTCATTTGTTACGATGTGGTCACATCCAATTGCAATTCTCATTTTTATCTTACCTTTCTTTCGTTATAAAAATTAGCACATTTTGTTCAACATGTCGACACGGATTTGGTGACGACCGCCGTCGTACTTACCGTTTACAAAGCCTTTAGCAATGTTTTTTTAGCTAATTCATCACCAACAAGTTGAGCACCCATAGTAATCATACGTGAGTTGTTGTGACCACGAGTCATATAAGCTGAACGTTCATCAGAAACTTCTGCAGCAACCATTCCTTTGATTTTAGTAGCAACCATAAACGGACCTGCACCATAAGCATCAATGACGATACCAAGGTTTTGTTCTTCTTTCTTGACTTCTTCCGCAACTGCTAGAGTTACATCAACAAAGTCTTGACCTTCTGCTGTAACATCCACTACGTGGAAGTTTTCTTTTTCCAAGAAGTCTTTTACAACTTCTTTCAATCTTAAACCTGCAGCATCTGCACCAATAACAATAGCCATATTGTATACTCCTTTTTATAATAGACCAGTAAAACTTTTCTGATTCTAGCCTAAAATAGACTTTTTCTCAAAATAGTTACTAGTAGTTTTGTTGACAATAATTTTAAATTAAGAACAAATATCTTATTCGTTTCTTAATAAGCTTTTCTTCAGAGAAAAAAGCCAGAACATTAATCTTGTTAAAAATAAACACAAATTGTTCTTTATAAACATAATATACTACTATTAGTTGGAAAAAGTCAACAATTTATGTTTGTTTTTTTGTTTATTTTTTTCATAAAATCTCGATATCGAAAACCAAGTTGTTCAAAACGACCAGGTTTCAAAATTTTAACATCTTTTCTTATCTTCCAGTCTATCTCCTTCTTCTATTGAAGTAGACAAACCTGACCATGGTTCCAAGGCAATAAAAAGGCCCTTTATTAAGAGTTGACCATACGATTAAGTTAGAAAATTCTTCAAAGTGAAGTTTCAAACCTTTATCATGTTTTTCGTGAACGCAAAGCTACACTGCGAGATTCCAACTCATCTAATGTCACAGCATCGTAGCTAAAGAAGTCATAATTTAAATCTAATTCTTTTTGATTATTTAACCAAGGACTTCTATCTTTGAAATCTAACATTCCTGTTTCTGGGAAATGGTTTTGGAACTGAACAAGTCTCTGGCTTTTTCAAATTCCAAATAGTAGTCTTCATATGTCTCGTCATCTAATAAGGGACAGTTAAAACCAGGATGCCCACCAATAAAGTATGGCATCGATTTTTCAGCTTCTTTATTATATATTTTATACTGTGTACGTACGGTTTTCCCAGTCACTGTATAAATAATTTCTAAACGAAAATGATAAGGGTAATTTGCATACATTTCTTCGTCATCTTCAATAGCAAAAGTCACAGAATGTTCTGTTTGTTCTACTAATGTAAATTCTTTTTTCCTTACCAAGCCATGTCGAGGAATTTTTCCTTCTTTTTGACTACCATCTTCTTTATCATAGACTACGCTATCATTTCTAACTGATCCACAAATTGGAAATAAAACAGGTGCTTGACCACTCCAATAAGCTGGATCTCCTTGCCATAAATACTCTACACCATCTTTATCTTTTATAGAAGATAGCGCTCCTCCTAAACTCTGAAACTCTACTTGTAAATAATCTGATTTTAATTCAATCACAACTTATACCTCCATTTTTTCAAAAAAACTAGGCTGACTGCTCCATAGTGGAAACTGACAACCTAGTTTTTACAATTTACATTTTTAGGAGCAAATTATTTTGCGTTTGCTGCGTATTCTTCGTTACGTTTAATCATTTGTTTTCTGTACCATGCAAAGATACCAACGTAGAATACAAGGAATACTACTGCTCCAAGGATAGCTTTGATATCACCAGTTGTAGCGTTACCAATTGCCCAACCTAATAGTTTTTCAATTGGTCCTTCAAGAGTTGAGTGAGTAATCAATTGAGTTTGGCTCACACCTTCTGGGAAGGCACCTACACCTTTAGCAAGTTCAGTTGCGAATGGTGCGATAAGTGTACCTGAAAGAAGGAAGAGTGGCAACAAGAGAGTTCCGAAGATAATCATACGGAGCAATTTACCACGAGTAACTACCAAGAGAGCTGGAGTCACACCCATAGCGATGATACCAGCAAGTGGCAAGATACCATTTCCGACTTTTGAAAGAAGCACAGCTTCAACCAACATGATTGGTGCAAGTACGTTCGCACAAGCCCAGATTTCAGCACGACCAGCGATAAATGGCCAGTCAAGACCGATGTTGAATTTACGTCCTTGAAGACGTTTAGTAGCAACGTTTGTAATACCTTGTGAAAGTGGTTCTACGGCTGCGATGAACCATGAACCGATAAGTGAGAAGAGCTCCAAGCAGACACCGGCAGTCAAACCAAGTGACAACCAACCTTTAATAACAAGTTCCCATGAAGATGCATCTTCTACTCCAGCAACTGGATGAGGAGTTCCCATCAAACCGATAACGATACCTAAGATGAAACCGATGAAGAATTTAGATCCCCAGAAACCGATTCTCTTGTTCAATTTCGCAGCGTCAAAGTCATATTTATCAAGACCTGGGAAGAATTTATCAAAAATCTTATCCAAAACCATGATAACTGGGTTCATCATGTAGTTCATGTGAGTTGAAGTCATTGGTGATGAACTTGGTGCGTTAAGAAGGTCATCAAATGTTGGTTTCATCAAGTCAGAGTTGATGATTTTAAGAACCCCAACAAGAACAACTGCTGCAGTCGCGATAAGGAGTGAAACTCCTTGGCTAACTCCATTGTTGTCAGCATACCATTTGATCAAAAGACCTGTGATAGACAAGTGCCAGATATCGAAGATATCAACGTCAAGTGTATCAGTTTTCTTCATTGCAAGCATCACAACGTTGACAATCAACATGATGAGCAAGAAGTAAAGTGTCCAAGCAGAACCCCAAGTGATTGTAGCAAGTGGTGCCCAACCAACGTCGGTGATGTTCAATTGAATACCAGTATTTTCAACGAATTTTGCAAGAGAAGCTGAGAAAGCTCCGTTAAGCATTCCGATGATAGCACCGATACCAGTAAGTGCGATGGCAAGTTTGATACCACCTTCAAGTGCTTTGGAGAATTTAACTCCGAAAAGCAAGGCCAATACTGTCAAAATGATCAGCATGATGATAGGGCCACCCATAGCCAAGATAGGTTTAAAGATATCGTTGGCTAAATTGATAATGAAATCCATAATTTTTCCTCCCTTTATTTTTATGGAAAATTACAAAATAATAATTAACTTAATCCGTGTTCTTTGATTGCTGCTTCAATATTGTCATAAACTGGAGCGCTCATTGCTGGAATACGGAACAAGATTGGTCCAGCTTCAACTACTGGGATACCAGGGTCAAAAACCTAAGTCAGTTGCAGCGATTGGTGTGAAGATATCATAACCTTTAATCAAGTCTTCATTGACATCTTTTACCATAACTGCGTCACACTGTACATCGTATCCACGACTTGAGAGCTCTTCTTCTAGAGCGCTTTTAATTTGGTGGCTTGAGTTAACACCTGCACCACATGCAGCAAGAATTTTAATCATTTGGATTTCCTCCGTTTTATATTTACTATTTATTAATGAATTTAAGCAGTTGCTTCTGAGATATACTGGAACAAAGCTTCTGGTTCTGTAATCTTAGAAAGTGCTTCTAGATGACCATTACCTGTAAAGAAGTCCATCAATTGAGCAAGAATGTTTGTTTGACTTGAACTCGAATTATTGATGATAAAGAAGAGTAATGATACTTCCACTTCCTTGTCAGGAGCAATCATATTGTGGAATGTTACTGGTTTTGGTAAGCGAACCACAACAACATTTTCAGTTAAATTATGAATCGTATCTGTGTGAGGGATTGCTACATTTGGCAAGTCCTTCCCTAGAAATTCCATATCTAAACCGGTTGGGAACATTTTTTCACGTTCAATCAAAAGCCGATCGATAGGTATCCGTAACAACTTTCTTTTCTTCCAATAGGGTTGCAACTTGATCAAATAGCTGCTCTTGATTATCTGCTTCTAGACAAAAGACTAAGTCTTTGCTGAAGAAATGATCTAATCCCATGATCTTCTCCCTTCATATTTAACTTTTATGTTACAAGTATAACACTATATGAAACCGTTGTCAATATTTTTTTGTTGTATTTTTGTTTGATTTTTTTATTTTTTTGTTTGATTGTAAACAATTTCAATTTCATACATATTCTTTAAAGGTAAAAATATAAAAAAACAGGATAAATATCCTGTTTTAGTTTTAATTCTTTTTCACTGTCCAGCTTTCTTCTATCAACGGAATCATATCTTTCAATACTTCAGGGGTTCCTTCTAGAGAAACATATCTAAACTTACCATCGTCTGATTTAAAGATCCAGATCACTAGATATTTACCATTTTTAGCAATACAGTTTACGACATAGGCGTCATAACCACCAATTTTTGACTTAGATCCCCAAACTTTAGAGAAATCCTTGCTTTGTTGTTTAGTTTGATAAACGCTAGTAGAAACTTGAACAGCATCAAGAGCAGCATATTCACTTTCACTAACACCAAGGTGCTCTGGTTTAAAAGTATTTAGGGTTACGATGTTGATGTCCGTTCCATCACAGTACTGAATATCATCACCACCCTCAACTTCTGTAAAATGTATCCATGATTTTGGCACTTTTACGTAGCCATAAGAATCTGACCCGATTACCTGTGTATCCTTAATCGTTGATTCGGCTACAGTTGTTGTTTCTTGTTCTGTGGTAGTTTCCTGGACTGTTGTTGTATCTGAGGTTGCTTCTTTCTTAGCTTTTGAAGTATTACAAGCAACAAGAGTTAAGCAACACACTAAAAGCGTAGATAAGCTGATGATTTTTTTCATAATCCTTCTCCTTTCACTTCTATTCTAATGAAAGAAAAGATAAGTGTCAAAAGATAACTGTAATTCATTCTAAATAATAATAGAAATTAATTATTCTTCATCCATACTCAAGACACTTAGGAAGGCTTCTTGAGGAACTTCTACTGATCCAATAGCTTTCATACGCTTTTTACCAGCTTTTTGTTTTTCAAGAAGTTTACGTTTACGAGAAACATCACCTCCATAACACTTGGCAAGAACATTCTTACGAAGAGCTTTGATATCTGTACGAGCTACAATCTTGTGTCCAATTGCAGCTTGAATAGGCACTTCAAATTGTTGACGAGGAATGATTTTCTTAAGTTTATCTACGATAAGTTTCCCACGTTCATAAGCAAAATCTTTGTGAACGATAAAGCTGAGGGCATCGACCTTGTCTCCATTGAGAAGGATATCCATTTTGACCAGTTTAGATGGGCGGTACTCTGACAATTCGTAGTCAAAGCTTGCATAACCACGTGTCGAAGACTTAAGTTTATCAAAGAAGTCAAAGACAATCTCAGCTAGTGGAATTTGATAGATAACATTGACACGATTATCATCAATATAATCCATGGTCACAAAGTCACCACGTTTGCGCTGAGCAAGCTCCATAACTGCTCCAACAAACTCTTGTGGTACCATGATTTGTGCCTTAACATATGGCTCTTCAATAGTCGCAATTTTGGTTGGGTCGGGAAACTCAGATGGGTTAGACACATCCATAGACTCGCCATCAGTCTGATTTACCTTGTAGATAACAGATGGTGCAGTCATGATAAGATCGATGTTAAACTCACGCTCCAAGCGTTCCTGAATAACATCCATATGAAGGAGACCTAAGAATCCACAACGGAAACCAAATCCAAGAGCCTGGGATGTTTCTGGTTCAAACTGCAAACTAGCATCATTTAGTTGCAATTTTTCAAGAGCTTCACGAAGGTCATTGTATTTATTTGACTCGATTGGATAGAGACCTGCGAAGACCATCGGATTCATCTGCTTGTATCCAGATAGTGGCTCTGATGCAGGGTTTGTCGCCAAGGTTACTGTATCACCGACACGAGTATCCTGAACAGTCTTAATAGATGCTGCAATATATCCAACATCACCTGTTGCTAGGAAATCACGTCCTACAGCTTTAGGTGTGAATATTCCCACTTCGGTAACATCAAAGGTTTTACCATTGCTCATAAGCTGAATCTTATCACCTGGTTTGACAACCCCGTCCATAACACGAACCTGGAGGATAACTCCACGATAGGCATCATAAACTGAGTCGAAAATCAAGGCTTTCAATGGTGCTGACACGTCTCCTGTTGGGGCAGGGACTTTTTCGACAATTTGCTCTAAAATATCTTCGATACCGATACCAGCTTTTGCTGAAGCTAAGACTGCTTCGCTAGCATCCAGACCAATGACATCTTCGATTTCTGTACGCACGCGCTCCGGATCTGCAGCAGGTAAGTCAATCTTATTGATAACTGGAAGAATTTCCAAATCATTATCCAAAGCAAGATAGACGTTTGCCAGAGTTTGAGCCTCAATTCCTTGGGCGGCATCGACAACCAAAATGGCTCCCTCACAAGCGGCAAGAGAACGTGATACCTCATAAGTGAAGTCCACGTGTCCTGGTGTATCAATCAAGTGGAAAATATATGTCTCGCCATCTTTTGCAGTATAATTCAGCTCGATGGCATTGAGTTTAATGGTAATCCCACGTTCACGTTCAAGGTCCATACTATCCAGAAGTTGAGCTTGCATTTCACGGCTAGAAACTGTTTCTGTCTTTTCTAAATACGGTCTGCTAGCGTTGATTTCCCGTGGTCAATATGAGCAATAATAGAGAAGTTTCGAATCTTCTCCTGTCGTTTTTTCAATTCTTCTACGTTCATGATTCTCTTCCTTTCAGGGTATCTATTAATTATAAAATGTTTTTAATATTTTGACAAGACCATACCCTGCTAGGAGTACTAATCTTCGGCGACAAAGCCGTCATTTTCGATGAAATAGCGTTCAGTCATACCTTGGTCAGTAAAGACAATACCGTGAAGGACACCGCCGTAAACAGCTCCTCCATCCATTCCAATCTTACCGTCTTCTGTCATCCAAAGTTCTGCAGTTCCTGGTTCTTGATCCAAAAGTCCATAGACTGGTGTATGTCCAAAGACAATTGTTTTCCCTGTATGATTAGCTGCTTCGTGGAATGGTTTTCTGAGCCAGACTTTCTTGTAATCAGTCGTTTCATGCCAATCATCCAAACTTAAATCAATTCCAGCATGAACAAAGATATACTTATCCGTTTCAATCACAAAAGGCATTTGACGGATAAACTCCACTAAGTCAGCTGCTTCCGTTTCAACACGCTTAGCATCTGCTACTCCATCTACTGGCGCATCCAGTGGGCGCCCCAAAATAGAATTTATAGTTGTATCTCCACCATTACGACGATAGTGGTCATAGCTTTCTTCAGGATTATCGAGCCAAGTCAGAAACATATACTCATGGTTTCCTGATAGACAGATAGCTCCATGATTGTCGACCAAGTCCTTAACCATTTCTAGAACACGGCGACTGTCTTCACCACGGTCAATCAAATCCCCTAGAAAGAGTAATTGAGTCTTACCATCCCATGTTTTTAGAAGGTCCTCAAGCATACCTGCTTTTCCATGGACATCTCCAATTACATAATAGTCTGTCATTTATTTCTCCTTACTTTGCAACAATTCTCTCGCTTGACTAAGTGCTGCTTCAGTCACATTCTCACCAGCCAACATTTTAGCAACTTCTTCCACCCTTTCTTCAACTGTCAACATGCGAACTATTGAAACGGTTGAATGCTCATTGCTAATCTTTTCAATAAAGAACTGATAATCTGCGATCGCAATGACTTGAGGAAGATGAGATATAGCTAATACTTGGCCGTGCTGACCAATTTTATGAATTTTCTGTGCGATTGCCTGAGCTACGCGACCTGAAACTCCTGTATCCACCTCATCAAATACAATGCTCGTCTTACCTTCCTTACGAGAAAAGGCAGACTTAATAGCCAACATGAGACGAGATAACTCTCCACCAGACGCTACTTTAACCAATGGTTTAAAGTCTTCTCCAGGGTTGGTGGAGATGTAAAATTCAACACTTTCATTTCCTTCACGACTGAATTTTCCTTTAGTAAACTGAACCTGAAACTGAGCTTTCTCCATATAGAGGTCTTTTAGTTCTTGCTGAATTTCAATCTCTAATCGTTGGGCTAGGTTGTGGCGAGCAGATGCTAGCTGACTTGCTAAGTCAACAAGACTTACTTCCAACTTTTTAAGTTCTGCTTCCATATCATCTGAAGATAAATTATTACCAGTCAGAAGATTGTATTCTTCTGTGATTTTAGCAAAGTACAACAAGACATCGTCAACATTCCCACCATACTTACGTGTAATGGCGTGAATGAGATCCAAACGGCTTTCAATCTGCATTAGATGATTACCGTCGAAATCAAGATCTTCAATAATATCCTCTAAACGTTTGGTAACATCTTCTAGAACATAATAAGATTCAGATAAGGAAGTAGAAATTTCACGATATTCTACATCATACTCTTCTAAACTTTCCATATCATTCATAGCTGAACGCACGTTAGCTAGACTTGAAAATTCTTCATTATCAAGCATGGTATAAGCATTCATCAGCGTATCGGCAATATTTTTATGATTGAGAAGTTTATCGCGTTCTTGATTGAGTTTGATGTCTTCACCTGGCTGTAAGGCTGCAGATTCAATCTCTGCCATCTGAAATTCCAACATCTCAATACGAGCCTTGTGCTCTTCTTGATTTTTCTTAATCTCAAGAAGTTGCTTGCGCATTTTACGATAAGCATCAAAGTTTGTCTGGTAGGCCTGCTTCAGTTCCAGAAAATCTGCATCACCAAACCCATCCAGCATCTGAATATGTAATTGGGGACGCATTAACTCTTCTTGATCATGTTGGCCATGGATATCAACAAGGTACTGTCCTATTGAGCGAAGAACAGATAGATTAACCATCTGTCCATTGACACGACTAACACTACGCCCGTTTTGTAAAATTTCACGACGGATGATGATTTCATCGCCTAACTCGATTCCTTGCTCATCAAAAAGCTCTTGTAAAGCACGACTGTTTTCAACCGAGAAAAGACCTTCAATTTCTGCTTTGGATGCGCCATGACGGATAACGTCCGTTGTAGCTCTGGCTCCCAGCATCATATTCATAGCATCGATGATGATAGACTTCCCAGCACCGGTTTCCCCAGTCAGAACTGTCATTCCCTTCTCAAAATTAAGTGAAATAGCCTCAATGATGGCAAAGTTTTTAATTGAAATTTCAAGTAACATAAGGTCCTACCACTTTTTAACTTGCTCAACAATCTTTACAGCTGCTTCTTCAGTTCGCGCCACAATTAATATTGAATTATCATCTGCTAAACAGCTAAAAATCTTATCTGAAAATGTTTGGATTAATTGACTTTTAACGAAAATTGAATTTCCAGGAATGACATCCAAATTGATGAGATTTCCCATTCTCTCAAAACTTTCAATATTGTTCTCAGCTAACTGTAAACTTTTAACTACTGACTTTGGTAATTCATAGACATATGTATTGTCTTTCAAAGGAATTTTTACAATCCCTAATTCTTTGATATCACGTGAAACAGTTGCTTGAGTGGCAGAGATCCCTGCTTCTCTCAAGTGTTCAACGATTTCTTCTTGTGTTCCGATTTGATAATCAGTCACAAATCTTCTAATCTTTTCAAGTCTTTCTTTTTTATTCATCTTTAAACTCTCTATGTGCTTTTTCTACTACTTGTTCTATTTCAGAAACTACTTGATTGCTTGCTGGTTCTTCTTTACGTAAATAAGCAAGAAACTCAATATTCCGTGTCCACCTTGAATAGGAGAGAAATCCAATCCTAAGACTGAGAATCCTTCATCAACTGCCATTTTAGTAACTGATTCTAAAACATTTTGGTGAACTTTAGCATCTCTGATAATTCCATTTTTACCAATCTGTTCTCGCCCTGCTTCAAACTGTGGTTTTATAAGTGCAACAACTTGTCCTTGGTCTGCCAAAACTCTATGTAGAGCTGGTAGAATGAGACTCAAAGAAATAAAACTCACATCGATACTTGCAAAACTGGTTCTTCTTCAAAGTCATTTTTTTCAGCATAACGAAAGTTAAATTGTTCCATGCTGATAACACGTGAATCTTGGCGTAATTTCCAAGCAAGCTGATTGGTCCCGACATCAACGGCATAAACTAATTTAGCCCCGTTTTGAAGCATGACATCCGTAAAACCTCCTGTTGAAGCGCCGATGTCAATGGTCGTTTTGCCTTCAACTGATATGTCAAATTTTTCTAAGGCTTTCTCAAGTTTCAATCCACCTCGGCTAACATACTTTAGCTTTCTCACCCTTGAGTTTTAATTCAGTATCATCAGGAATTTTTTTCTCCTGGTTTATCAAAACGCTCACCATTTAGAACTGCAATTACTAATCCAGCCATTACGCCCCGCTTAGCCTGTTCTCTTGTTTCAAATAAACCTTGCTTGTAGGCAAGTACATCTACTCTTTCTTTAGGCATTGATTCTCAAACTTTCTACTATTTTTTTACAATTGGTTCTTTATCAAAGTCTGACTAATTGACTAATCTCTTCTAATTTTTGCATTTGCCTGATCCAAAGTTTCGGTTACAAAAAAACTTTTCGCCTCATCCAATCCTAACAATGCAGGATAGGTTGATTTCTCAGCTTGCAAATCTTTTTGTGGTGTTTTACCAATTTCCTCAAAACTAGCAGTAACATCAAGGATATCATCCCTCACTTGAAAAGCAAGTCCAATCAGCTCTCCAACTGTTTTAAGAGCTATCTGAATAGTTGTATCCAATCCAGCAATGATTCCAGCCGCTTGAAAAGGAAAGGCTAATAGTTTACCAGTCTTATTAGCATGGATAGTCTGAAGTTCTTCTAGATTTAAATGTTTACCTTCACCTTCCATATCCAAAACTTGGCCAGCGACCATCCCCATACTTCCAGAAGAAAGGGACAAAGAAGCTATTAAATCTACCTTAATTTCGTTTGGTAAGTCTGACAGAGCTATGAGAGCATACGGGTCTAGAAAGAGAGCATCACCTGCCAAGATAGCTAAATCCTCTCCATATACTTTATGATTAGTCAACCGCCCTCGACGATAATCATCATTATCCATAGCAGGTAAATCATCATGAATCAAACTACCTGTGTGAATCATCTCAAGCGCTGCTGCAACCTGAGCATGAGCTAGTGTGATTGGCACCTGCAAAGAGTCCAAAACTTCTAAGAGAAGATAAGGACGAATCCGCTTGCCACCAGCATGAATGGAATATAGAACCGCTTCTCTTAGATTTGAAGCTATTTGTTGCTTACCATAAAACTCCTCAAGCGCTGACTCAACCAAGTCTAGTTTTTCTTGCTTGTTCATACGAGTTCGCTCTCTGTTCCATCTTCTTGCATGACTTTAACTAAGGTCTTTTCTGCTTTATCAAGTGTTGCCTGCAATTCCTTTTGATAAGACCATTCCTTTTTGAAAAGCTGCAATGGCATCTTCTAAAGCAATTTCTCCATTTTCTAAGCTCTGAACAATAGTCTCAAGTTCTGCTAAATTTTCCTCAAATTTCTTCTGTTTTGACATCTTTAACCTCTAATTCTACCTGACCATCTCGCATCATTAACGTTACTTGATCAGTTTTTTTCAAATCTTTTGCTGACGATACTACGGCATCCTCTTTTTTCACAATCGCATAACCTCTGGCTACGATACGACTAGTATCTAACATGAGTAGCGCTTCTGACAAACGTTTGACTTCGGCGACCTTGGCATCATAAACTACTGCCATTTGACTACGAAGTAACTTTTCAAATTGGAGTAGACGGTCCTGATAACGATGAACCTTATTGATTGGTGATAACTGCTCTAATCGATGAACTAGTTCTAATACTCTTTGCTCCTGTCTAATAAGTTCTGAATTTACACTTTGTTTGAGACGAAGTTGTAACTGATCCAAGCGTTGCAGATATCCATCATATAAACGCTCTGGTTGCCTGAAGAGGACTGATTGACTAAGCCCTCTAAAGGATTCTTTTTTCTTTGATAAAGTATTTTGTACAGCAGTAGCCATTCGTTTCTCTTGATTTTTAAGGTAGGTCAGTAGATCTAACTTAGTCACAGGTGTAGCTAACTCTGCTGCAGCAGTTGGTGTTGCGGCTCTCTTATCAGCCACAAAGTCTGATAAGGTTACATCTGTTTCGTGGCCAACACTTGAAATAATAGGAAGGCGCGATTCAAAGATAGAACGCACTACAATCTCTTCGTTAAAAGCCCAAAGATCTTCAATTGATCCACCACCTCGACCAATGATAAGAACATCCAAGTCTTCTCGTTCATTAGCTCTAGCAATGTTACGGGCAATCTCCTCTGCTGCCCCTTCGCCTTGAACCTTGGTAGGATATAAAACAATCTCTACCCCTGGAAAACGTCTGCTAACGGTAGTAATAATATCCTGTATAACAGCACCACTACGACTAGTCACAACCCCGATGCGTTTTGCAAACTGAGGGATTGCTTGTTTAAAGCGTTCTTGAAAAAGGCCTTCTTCTGATAATTTCTTTTTTAATTGTTCGAACTGAATCGCAAGAGCCCCTACACCATCAGGCTCTGCCTTTTCAATAATGATAGAGTAGCTCCCACTTGGTTCATAGACTTGGACACGACCGATAACATTGATCTTCATCCCTTCTTCCAAATCAAAACCTAGTTTCTGATAAATACCCAGACCAAATGGTTGCTTGGATAACAGCTCGATCATCTTTTAGAGAAAAGTATTGGTGAGTTGGACGCTTTCGAAAGTTAGAAACCTGACCAGTTAAATAGACCCTCTCCAAGTATGGGTCTTTATCGAATTTCATTTTCAAATACTTGGTCAAAGTTGTTACCGACAAATACTTTTCCATCTCAACCTCCTTCTTTCTCTAGTTTTTCCTGGGTATTATTATACCAAAAAACCGTTTAAAAATCTCTTTTTTCACCTCTAGAATACGAAAACAAGACTGGATTTCTTTGACCTTGTCTTATAAGATACAAAAGCCCTTGGAAAACTCCAAGGGCTTTAATTAGTTCACTGAACTATTTTATTTTTTAAGGTTGTAGAATGATTTCAATCCACGGTATTCAGCTACTTCACCAAGTTGATCTTCGATGCGAAGCAATTGGTTGTATTTAGCGATACGGTCAGTACGTGAAAGTGAACCAGTCTTGATTTGTCCTGCGTTTGTTGCAACTGCGATGTCAGCGATTGTTGAATCTTCAGTTTCACCTGAACGGTGTGATACAACAGCAGTGTAACCAGCTTCTTTCGCCATTTCGATAGCGTCGAATGTTTCAGTAAGAGTACCGATTTGGTTAACTTTGATAAGGATTGAGTTAGCAGCACCTTCTGCGATACCTTTTTCAAGGTATGAAGTGTTTGTTACGAAGAAGTCGTCACCAACCAATTGAACTTTACCACCAAGACGTTCAGTAAGAGCTTTCCAACCGTCCCAGTCGTTTTCGTCCATACCATCTTCGATAGTGATGATTGGGTATTTGTTTACCAATTCTTCAAGGTAGTCGATTTGTTCTGCAGCAGTACGTACAGCAGCTCCTTCACCTTCGAATTTAGTGTAGTCGTATACTTGACGTTCTTTATCGTAGAATTCTGATGAAGCACAGTCAAATCCGATAAATACGTCTTTACCTGGAACATAACCAGCAGCTTCGATAGCAGCAAGGATAGTTTCAACACCATCTTCAGTTCCTTCGAAACGAGGAGCAAATCCACCTTCGTCACCTACAGCTGTTTCAAGACCACGAGATTTAAGGATTTTCTTAAGAGCGTGGAAGATTTCAGCACCCCAACGAAGAGCTTCTTTGAATGTAGGTGCACCAGCAGGTACGATCATGAATTCTTGGAAAGCGATTGGAGCATCTGAGTGAGAACCACCGTTGATGATGTTCATCATTGGAGTTGGAAGAACTTTAGTGTTGAATCCACCAAGGTAGCTGTAAAGTGGGATTTCAAGGTAGTCAGCAGCAGCACGAGCTACAGCGATAGACACACCAAGGATTGCGTTTGCACCCAATTTACCTTTATTAGGAGTACCGTCAAGAGCGATCATAGCACGGTCGATAGCTTGTTGGTCACGTACATCGTAGCCGATAATTGCTTCAGCAATGATGTTGTTTACGTTGTCAACAGCTTTTTGTGTACCAAGACCACCGTAACGAGATTTGTCACCGTCGCGAAGTTCAACTGCTTCGTGTTCACCAGTAGAAGCTCCTGATGGAACCATACCACGTCCGAAAGCACCTGATTCAGTGTAAACTTCTACTTCAAGTGTTGGGTTACCGCGTGAGTCTAGGACTTCGCGAGCGTAAACATCAGTAATAATTGACATTTTTTACTCTCCTTTGAGTTAAATTATTTTACACCTCTATGATACATCAAAAAGATACCTTTTTCAAGAAAAAAACGTTATCTTTGTGCAAATTTTTCCTTAAGTTTCATTAAGTAATCGCTTTCTTTTCCGCCTTATCTATGAGACTTTTATGATATACTATATTTATGACTGATGTATCAAAAAAAATATTAGAAAAAGCCAATGGTGGACTTAAGTTAAATCCAGACGAACAAAGACGTTTTCTTGGTACCTTTGAAGAACGTGTTCTTGGCTACGCTGAACTCGCTACTGCGAATGATGACAAATTTCAAAAGGCATTTTTAACAATACTAGAGACCCTAAAGAAAGAAACTGAACCTCTATTTGTCAAAATTTCTCCTCAAGTTGAATTTGACAAACAAGTCTTTTATCTAAAACATGCCAAAGATGACAATTGCCAAGCAACTATCGTTTCTGAAGATCATAACTCTTCTCCTTTCGGCATGGTCATACACAGTGATAGTCCTGTTCAAACCCAAGAAAAAGACCTTAAAAAGGCCTTTTCTGACTTATGGCAAGAGAAAGAGACGAAAGCTCCTACTTCTTTTTGGAAAAAATGGTTTGGTTAACTCTATCTCAAAGACATGATCCGAGCAATACTTGCAGCTGTATTTTCTAAATAAACAGCTGCTTTTTTTAAACTATCTGCTAACGGTTCACTTTTTTCAAGTATGGAAAAAGCTGCGACTATATTCTCAAATGGTAAAGGTGGTAAATCCTCTGATAAACTACCACAAATAGCAAGAACTGGAACACCCCTAGGTGTTCTTTTTGCTACTCCAATTGGCGCCTTTCCAGCTAGACTTTGCGAGTCCAGTCTACCTTCGCCAACAATCACTAGGTCAGCATTTACAACTTTTTGATCGAAGTTTATCAAATCCAAACAAGTTTGAATACCAGATACAATCTCTGCTTCAGCGAAGGCACACAAGCCAGCTGCAATACCACCACCAGCTCCTGCACCATCTAATTTTAATATTTCAGGTCCAATTTTACTATAGAAGTCTTTAATAGCAGCATCAACTTCTTGAAATTTAGATGGATCCAATCCCTTTTGTTTTCCAAATGTGAAGGTAGCACCATGAGGTCCACAAAGCGGATTGGTCACATCTGCAAGTATTTTTATATGTACGTCAGAAGGAATTTGAAGCACACCCTCCTTCGAAATTTTCCTGATATCAAATAGAGATTGACCATTTGCTTGAAGTACAATTCCGTTTTTGTCATAAAACTGATAACCAAGTCCTGAAGCAATGCCAATTCCACCATCATTACTAGCCGTACCACCGACACCAACGTAGATATCTTTAATCCCTTGGTATATCAAATGGAGAATCAGTTGACCAATTCCCTTTGTTTGAATCTCTAGAGGATTACGTTTTTCAAAAGGAATTTTAGCAAGACCTATTAAATCTGCAACTTCAAATAGAGCTAGTTTCTCTTTTTGAAAGTAGGACATCAAAACCTCATCACCAAAAGGTCCAGTTACCTGGACTGTTTTTTCTTTCAAACCTAGAGAACTTTTAATGGCGTCTACTGTTCCTTCACCTCCATCACCAACAGGTAAAAGTAGACATTCAGCATCTGGTATCACCCTTTTAAATCCTCTTTTTATAGCTTCTGCTACTTCGTTTGCAGGAAGACTCTCCTTGAAGGAGTCAGGCGCAATAACAACTTTCATTTTGATTCCTCTTTCTATCTAAAGGAAGTCTATCATTTCCAAAACTTTCCCAAAATCTCTCTCATCTACCTGAAGATTTTATTTCCTTTTTTTCACAATATCCTTGGCACAAAAAGGCTATTCCAAGTCCTGCACTTTTTAAGCATTTTTAGGTCATTAGCTCCCATCACCGATAGCTATTGTTCTCTCGAAATGGCACCTCTAATTCTTCTAGCCCATCTTACTAGAGTTTCTTCTTTGACTTCTCTGCTTATAATAGGGACCAATAAGATTTTCCAGTTGAAATGACCATCTTTGATTTCTAGTTGATTAGCAGTAAATAATGAAATTCCTAAATCTTTTGCTAATCTTTCAACAATAGTAGTAAATCCACCTGATACTAAACCGACTTCTATCTGATTTTTCTTGAAGAACTTTTATAAACTGGGTAGCGTTTTTTTACTAAGGTGAAGTTCATGATAAATCTTATCAAAAACATTGATAGAGAGTCCTTTTAAGAAGGGAAACACGTTTTTTTAAACTTGCTTCGAAAGTCTAATTCTCCCTCTCATAGCTTGAGCTGTTAGCAGAGCTACTTCTTCTTCGCACTCTGCCTCTTTCCCCTAATAAATCAATAACCTCTTCTTCTATCAGAGTTCCATCAACATCTAGGACACAGAGTCCTCTAGCTTTATTCATTTATTTCCCCATACTTCCATCATCTCAAAAAATCGTATGAAAACTTCATACGATTTTAACTATTTAGTTTGCTAAACTGTGATACAAATCAAGGTAAGACTGACAAGCTGTATCCCAAGAAAAGTCACATTCCATAGCTTGAACTTGAAGATTTTTCCAAACATCTGGATGATTATAGTAAACATCCAAGGCAGTTTGTAGAGCCCAGTTAAGCCAATATGGAGTTAAGTTATCAAAACTAAATCCAGTACCAGTTCCTTCAATTGGGATTAAACGGTTGAACAGTATCTCTCAACCCGCCTACCTCATGAACAAGTGGTAATGTTCCATAACGCATAGCCATCATTTGAGAAAGTCCACATGGTTCAAAACGACTTGGCATGAGGAAAATATCACAGGCTGCATAAATTTCTTGTGCTAGCTTGACATCAAAGGTAATATTTGCAGAAAGTTTATCTGGGAATACTTGACCAAACCATGAGAAGGCTTGTTCAAAACCAGGATCACCTGTACCCAAGAGAACAATTTGAACATCTTCTTGAAGCATGCGATGCAAACCTTCAACAACGACATCAAAACCTTTTTGTCTTGTCAAACGCGACACAATACCAATCATTGGAACATTGGGACGAACTGGAAGACCAACTTTTTCTTGAAGTTTAGCTTTATTCTGAGCTTTTCCTGACAGATCAGATTTATTAAAATGGTAATCCAATAAAGGATCCGTCTCTGGATTGTAAAGATCTGTATCAATTCCATTTACAATACCAGAAACCTTACCAGACTCCATTCGAAGAATTTGATCCAAACCACATCCAAACTCTGTTGTCATGATTTCATAAGCATAGCTTGGCGATACAGTAGAAACACGATCTGCATAGAGGATACCAGCCTTCATCCAGTTAAGGCAATCATTCCAACGAACTGTACCATCCGCATAACGCTCAAAACCAACTCGGAACAAATCCCAAAGCATACCTTCAGAGAACTGACCTTGGAACTCCAAATTATGGATCGTTAGGATAGTCTTAATATTCTGGTAAGCTTGAATCCATCTATATTTTTTTCCTTCAACAAGAAAGGAATCATAGCTGTATGGTAATCATGCGCATGGAGGACATCAGGGATAAATCCAATACGCTCCATAGCTTCTAGGGCTGCAAGTTGGAAGAAGGCAAAGCGTTCACCATCATCGAAATCACCGTACACGTGACCACGGAAGAAATAATACTGGTTGTCAATAAAGTAGAAAGTAACACCATTTAAAAACTGTCTTCTTAATGCCACAAAATTGTCTACGCCAACCAACGTATACTTCAAATTGAAGAACATCTTCAATTTGATCACCAAACTTAGCTTCTACCATGTCATAGTATGGGTAAGATAACAGCAACTTCATGACCAGCTTTTAACTAATGATTTTGGAAGAGCCCTGATAACATCTCCCAAAGCCACCTGTTTTTTTGAGAAAAGGGGCTCCTTCAGCTGCTACAAATAAAAATTTTCATGAAAGAATGTCCTCTGTTACTTTTTCACCTTTTTTTGATGACAACAGGATTTTCTGCTGTACCTCGAATAACAACTCCATCAGCTACTTTCAGCACCCTTATCAACGATTGCATACTCAACTTGAGCACCTTCACCAATGACAACACGAGGGAAAAACAATAGATTCTTTAACTAAGCTATCTTTATGAATTTGAACATTACGCGAAATAACTGAACGAACAACTTTCACCTTCGACAATACTACCAGAAGCAAACTGCGAAGTATTTACTTTTACAACCAGGTGCATAATAAGTTGGTTCTTCGTTTTTTTCACCTTTAGTATGAATCTTTTTGATTTGGAGAGAACAAAGAGTAGAATTTATGCTGATCAAGCATATCAATATTAGCTTGGTAGTATGTTTCTACAGAATGAATATTTGCTAAGTATCCCAGTATACTCATATGCAAAAAGCACCTTCTTTTAGCTGCCAAATCACGAAGAACATAGCGTAGTTTTTCTGGATGTTCTTTCTGAGCTTCTTCTTCAAGACGTTCAATCAACCATGGGGTATCAACGACAAAGATATCGGTAGACATATTGTAAAGATTTTGGTCTGATTTTTTGTCAAAGAGCTTGTGAGAAAGCACATGGTCAGTTTCATCGATATCAAGGATTGCATTTACTTCTGAAATATCCTTCTTAGGTAGTTTCTTGTAAACAACTGTGATAGGAGATTTTGTAGTATTATGCAAATGGAAAACCTGAGCAAGATCAATATTTACCAAAACGTCACAGTTCAAGGAAACAGTTTGGTCTGAACCAGAACGTTTTAAATAAGTCAAGAGTTGTTGATAATACTCTTTACCGACTGTGCTACTTTCTACACGTGTATTGTAAATACCTAAATAGTAGTGACTAAGTAGTGTATTCAAGCCCCATTCACGACCTGAACGAATGTGGTCGAAAACTGAGCTGATATTATCTTGTTGGAAGATTCCAAAGACACTACGAACACCAGCATTTGCTAAACTTGAGAGTGGGAAGTCAATCAAGCGATACTTTCCTCCGAATGGCAAACTCGCCACAGGACGATTACTCGTCAAGGTTGACATATCATGAAAACCAACAGTGTTTCCTAAAATCGCTGAATATTTATCAATCTTCATCTGTTGCTACCCCCACTACTTCGTTATATCCGACTACTTCTACTTCTTCAGTTCCATCAATTTCTACACCATCAGCAATGATAGCACCTTCACCGATGATGGCACGTTTAATCTTAGCACCTTTTACCGACTAACTGCTCCACTCATGATGACAGAATCAACAACTTCTGCTCCTTCACGAACTTGAGCAGCTGTAGATAAAGAATGGAGTGTTTTCACAGTACCATTTACATAACATCCATCTACTACGAGAGAATCTTCTACATGAGCATGTTCTCCAATAAAGTTTGGTGGAGCGATAAGGTTACGAGAATAGATTTTCCATTGACGGTTACGACTATCTAGAGCGTTGTCTGGAGAGATATATTCCATATTTGCTTCCCAAAGCGATTCGATAGTGCCAACATCCTTCCAGTATCCACTGAATTCATAGGCATAAACACTTTCTCCAGACTCTAAGATAGTTAGGAATAACATTCTTACCAAAGTCTGACATGTCAATATTATTCTTTTCAGCTGCAACTAGCATATTGCGCAGACGTTTCCAATCGAAAAATATAAATACCCCATTGATGCCTTAGTTGATTTTTGGTTGGGCAGGTTTTTTTCTTCGAATTCAACAATACGATTATTAGCATCTGTATTCATGATACCGAAAACGACTAGCTTCTTTTAATGGTACATCCAAGACAGCTACAGTCAAGCTGGCATTGTTATCCTTGTGTGATTGGAGCATATCATCATAGTCCATTTTGTAGATATGGTCTCCTGAAAGAATCAAAACATACTCAGGATTGATGCTATCGATATAGTCGATATTTTTGGTAAATCGCGTGACTCGTACCTTCGAACCAACGATTTCCTTCACTTGCAGAGTAAGGTTGAAGGATAGAAACACCTGAATCAATTACATCTAGACCCCAACTAGAACCGTTCCCGATGTGATTGTTAAGAGCAAGAGGTTGATACTGTGTGATAACCCCAACATTGTGGATACCAGAGTTGGCACAGTTAGAAAGAGCAAAGTCAATGATACGGTAGCGCCCACCAAATTGCACAGCAGGTTTTGCAATGCTTTGAGTGAGTTTACCGAGACGAGTTCCTTGCCCACCGGCAAGGATTAAAGCTAGCATTTCATTCTTCATTTTCTACTCCTTTTTGAGATTTATTTGATTCTTTTTTTGTAGGTTTCAAGCGACGTTTAATTTTCCAGATACTTGCACCCATTGCTGGCAAAGTAAAGGTCAAAGTCTGCTCATAATCCTTCCATAATCCTTCTTGAGTTTGAACAGTTTGGTTGTGTTCTTTCCAAACACCACCCCATTGTTCTAACTCTGTATTCCAAATTTCTTCGTAAACACCTGCAACTGGTAATCCAATTGTAAAATCAGGACGTTCAACCGGTGCCATGTTGAAGACACAGACTAGCATCTCGCCTTTTTTACCCTTACGAATAAAGGATAGAACACTTTGATCTCTATTATCAGCATCGATGATTTCAATTCCATCATAACTTGTATCAATTTCCCAAAGACAACGATGGTCTTTATAAAGTTGATTCAGTTGAGATGTGAAGTATTTCATCTTAGCATTCATTGGATCTTCAAGGTTTGACCACTCTAATTGCTCTTCTGATTTCCACTCTAAGAATTGACCGAATTCGCTACCCATAAAGAGTAATTTCTTACCAGGGTGACAAATTTGATAAGTATAAAGGTTTCTCAGGCCTGCAAACTGATTATAGCGATCTCCCACATCTTATGCATCATACTCTTCTTACCATGAACCACCTCATCATGTGAGAATGGTAGAAGATAATTTTCATTAAAGACATACATAAAACTGAAGGTTACAAGGTTAAAATCATACTTGCGGTAAATTGGATCTTCTTCGTAGAAACGGAGAATGTCATTCATCCAGCCCATGTTCCACTTGTAGTCAAATCCAAGACCACCAATCTCTTTTCGGACCTGTAATTTTAGTAGCTGAGGAGCTCTCTTCTGCAATCATCATGACATCAGGGTGAGCTAGCTTAATAACAGTATTTAAACGCTGAAGGAAATAGTAACCTTCATAGTTGAGATTGCCACCATCTTTATTTGGTGTCCAAGGTGCATTATCATAATCAAGATAAAGGATGTTACTTACAGCATCTACACGGATACCATCTAAATGATAAAAAAATCAATCCAGAACTTAATGCTAGAAATCAAGAAAGGATTGTACTTCGTTTTTTTCCCTAAGTCGAAGTTTAATGCTCCCCAACCATAGTTATGAGCTTTGTTATGGTCTTGATATTCAAAAGTTGGTGTTCCGTCATAATAGGCTAGAGCATCATCATTGATTGTAAAGTGACCTGGCACCCAGTCAACGATAACACCGATATTGTTTAAATGACACTCTTCAACAAAGTCTTGAAACTCTTCTGGTCTTCCGTAAGAATGTTCTAAACCAAAATACCCCATCAGTTGATAGCCCCAGCTCAAACCTAGCGGATGCGCCATCAAAGGCATAAACTCAATATGAGTGTAGTTCATCTCAACTAAGTAAGGAATCAACTCTTCTTTTAATTGAGCAAAACTGTATGGAGTTCCGTCTGGATTTCGTTTCCACGAACCAGCATGTGCTTCGTAAATATTAACTGGTCTTTCAAAAGAATCCCAAACGTTTTCTACGAGCTAACCAAAGTCCATCCTTCCATTTCTTTTTCTGGGAATTTCTGTTAAACACAGCCCCTGTTCCTGGACGTGCTTCATACCGAACAGCTAAAGGATCAATCTTCATAAGCTGATGACCGTTAGCCCGTGTGATATGATATTTATAAATCTGACCTTCTTGGGCTAAAAGTTGTAAAAACTTCCCAAACTCCAGATTCATTTTCGAACCATAGGGATTTGATTTTTCAACCCAATTAGTGAAATCACCAACTAGATGAACAGCTTGCGCATTTGGAGCTCAAACACGGAATGTGTAACCCCATTCCCCGTCTTTCTCCTCACGATGTGCGCCCAAATAGTGCTGAAGATGGAAATTTTCGCCTGTTGTAAAAAGTTCTTAAAAGCTTCTAATGTATCCATAAATCCCCCTTTATATTGTAAGCGTTTTCTATATTTCTATTATACAATCTTTTTAAGAAAACTTTCAACCAATTTCCGAATTATCATAAATATTTTTTTAGAAAAATCTTCAAATAATTATCTTGACATTTCTTATATTTTTCACTATTTAATGATATTCTACCTTGATTTCAGTTCTTGTAGCATTAAATTACTTACAATATTTTTTTCAATCCTAATTTTTGCAAAAACAGACACCACAAAAAAACTTAACATTATTTTTCATAAATTAATATTTTTGTTCGGATAAAGTATCTTAAGTACAATTTTTATCAAATTTTCTGAAATTTTCAACTATTTTTAGTAATATTTCCATATTTTTTTATTAGGACAAATTTATATATAAAAAAACTCAAGATTAATCTTGAGTTTTATTTTTTTTTAAACTAAAACATTCATAACTGCTACACTCACATTATCAAGAGTGTTTTTCTTGGTTTGAACAACTATTCGTAATCAACATTTCGAGATTTCCCAGCATTTTTCATAATAGTGAGATTCACCCTTTAGCATTAAAGACAACTAGGTAATGCTCATCATCTCCTTGAATCTCATAAACAATCCACCCACTATTTTCAATGGCTGTATGGACAAAGACATGACGATAAACTTCCTCATATGTAGGATATGAAAAAGCGCTACTCTTTGTTTTAAGACCTATAATCTGACGAATAAATTCAATACTATCCTGACGCTCATTGATTAAGTCCCAGTCTACCTGGTTAACAGCATCTGGAGCATTGTAACTGTTCATAGCACGTTCACGATCAGCATGAGTCAACTCTCCATTTTCACCTGTAGGAACCAGTTTGGTACGTCCAAACTCTTGACCAAGTTCCATAAAGGAGATACCTTGCATGAGGAGATTCATTGCAGTTGCTGTTTCTACCTTTTTCATGATACTTGCTTGGTCTTCTGTTGGATGAAGTGTCGCTAATAAATCATGCAAGTTATAGTTATCATGGGCTTCTACATAGTTGACAACCTGGTTAGGGCTTAGATAAGAGCCCAGTTCACGACTACCAAGAATAGCTTTGGCAACAATTGGTTCAGTGGCAGCACCACTTACGAAGCCTGATTTGATATCACCATAAACTTCAGCACCCTTAACCGCATTACGTTGATCATCATTGAAAAATCCAATATTAGGCAACTGATAGGCATTGTCTTTCTTAGCCTTATCGTAAGGTGCTAGACCAGTACCCATATCCCAACCTTCTCCATAAAGGATGATTTTAGGATCGACTTCATCCATAGCCCAACGAATCATCTGCATGGTTTTAATGTCATGGATTCCCATCAAAGTCAAAGCGGAAACCATCGATATTAAAACTCATTCACCCAATAGAGAAGTGAATCAATCATGTACTTACGGAACATTTCGTGTTCACTGGCAGTCTCGTTTCCTACACCTGTCCCATTTTGATAGCTTCCATCGCGGTTCATTCGGTAATAATAGTCTGGAACCGTTGTTTGGAATGGGGCATCAACAGTTGAAAACGTATGGTTGTATACCACATCCATAATGACGCCAATTCCAGCATCATGATAAGCTTGAATCATCGTCTTCAAATCGCGGATGACTTGACCTGGATCATTTGGATTCGTAGACATGCTGGTTTCTGGTGCATTGTAGTTTTTGTGGATCGTAACCCCAGTTGTAGGTCGCATTTCCATCTGCATCATACTCTTTGTGACGATCAGCAATTGGTTGCAGTTGAACATAGTTCACACCAAGTTCTTTGATGTAGTCAAATGCAGTAGACTGACCAAAGTGATTGACTGTTCCAGTTTGGGCAGCACCTAAGAAAGTACCTCTTAATTCTGGAGCAACACCAGAAGTTTCAGACTTGGTCAAGTCACGAATGTGCATTTCGTAAACAACGGCTTGGCAAGGATTTTCCAATCGCCAAGTTGCTTCCGTTCCATTCTTAACTTCAAAAACCTTCAACTTGACGTTCTTTTTCTGAAAGGATTGCTGAACGTTTGCCATCTGGACTTGTCGCAATGGTATATGGATCGCGGGTCAATGATTGATGATGTGGAAAATCAATCTGATATTGATAGGCACGACCTGCAAGACTTTCAGGAATTGTCAAATTCCAAACGCCAATTGTATTATCCTTGTGACTATAGGAATAACTATTCCCACGTTTCATCTCATAAGTTTTTAGGATAGGAGCGTCATTGCTTGCTGATTCATAGACTACAACTTGTACAGTTGTTGCTGTTGGCGACCAAAGTTTAAAGCTTGTTTCTTCTTCGGAAACCTTGCATCCCAACTCTCCTTGGTAACCCCAGTGGTGATCAAAACTAGCACTGTTAATCGCTTTATCAAAAGCAAATGGATTTTGATCTTTATAGTGTGGACTTGCAATAGCTGGATTTTCAGAATAATAAACAGTGTCATCTCCATCTAAAATCCAAACTTCCGTTAGAAGTGGATAATAATTGAATCGGATAGGGTATTCTTTGGTAACTCCATCTTTTTCAACTGTAAAAACTATTTGTGAAAGAGGACTTTCACTTGATTGAGTAAATGAAAACTTCTCTCCAAAAGTATTCTTCCTCTTTAACAAATTCTACTGAATCAGCTGACTCCTTACTAAAGTTGCAACTCTGATATGCTCCATCCTTACGATGATAATGAATAAGTACAGGATAATTGTACATAGTTCTCCCTAATTTCTAATTGTTAAATTTTTAAAAAAATAATTTCTTGTTTAAATTTGCGAGTTGGACCAAGAAATCTAAGATAGTCATTCTTTAGTGTGTAATGATTATAAACTCTCCAACCAAGCTTCATCTCGAATCTCAATTCCAAGTTCTTGTGCTTTTTGGAGTTTGCTTCCTGCATCTGCTCCTGCTACAACAAGGTCTGTCTTCTTCGATACACTACCAGTAACCTTGGCTCCAAGATTTTCTAGTTTACTTTTTAGCTTCAGAGCGAGTAAGACGTTCAAGCTTTTCCTGTCAATACGACAGTTAGACCTGACAAGGCTGCATCTGCTGCAACTATCTGTCCTTTATAGTCTAGATTAACACCTAATTCTTTCAATTCTCTTAAAAAGGATTTTCAGAACCCTCAGTTGCAAAAATAGGTCTGTAGACTTTGAGCAATGACACTTCCCAAACTTTCAATAGTTTGCAATTTCTTCAGGATTTGGCTTGTGCCAAAGTGATTCGATAGAATGGAAAGTTTTGTAGCAAACAACTGACTTGCCTTACTTCCAACATGACGAATTCCCCAAACCAAACAAAAGTCTTTTCAGCAGAGTTTTTCTTTAGAAGCTTGAATAGCCTGATAAAGTTTTTTTGAGCTGATTTTCTCCTTAATACCATCTAACAAGAGAAAATCTTCCACAGTCAAGCGATAAATATCTGCAACATCCTTGACCAAATTGTGCATCAAATAATTTTCTCCACGATTGATGGGACCAAGGCCCAGAGATATTCATGGCGTCACGAGATGCAAAGTGAATTAGACCTTCCTTGATCTGAGCTGGACAACGTGGGTTTATACAACGAAGAGCCACCTCATCTTCAAAGTGTAACAGCTTGCTCTCACAACTTGGACAGTTTGTTGGGATATCTAGTTTTTCCTCAGACACACGCTTTAGATTCCACGACACGTAGAAACAGCTGGAATGATATCACCCGCCTTATAAACGATGACCGTATCATCCTTACGGATATCCTTTTTCAGCGATATAGTCGACATTATGAAGAGTTGCACGACTTACAGTTGTACCTGCAAGTTGTACTGGAGTAAGATTAGCAGTCGGAGTCACAACTCCTGTACGCCCTACTGTCCAGTCAACAGAAAGAAGTTTCGCTTCTTTTTCTTCTGCCGGGAATTTATATGCGACTGCCCACTTTAGGTGCTTTTGACTGTAAATCCTAGTTGCTCCTGACCAGTTAGATCATTGACCTTAATAACAACTCCATCGATATCATAAGGCAACTGGTCTCTTTCTTGACCTACTTCTTGGATAAACTTCCAAACTTCATCCATGCTGTGCGCTAATAGGCGTCTTGGATTAACAACAAAAGCCCAACTGTTCTAAATGTTCCAAAACCTTTTCTTGGCTATCTCGAGTTGAAGGGCTTGCTTCTTGATAGAGGAAGGTTGCAAGATTACGCTTAGCTACTACTGCTGTGTCTAACTGGCGAAGGGTTCCTGCAGCAGCATTTCGTGGATTAGCAAACTCTGACTCACCGTTTTCTTGACGAGCAAGATTGACTTGATTGAAAGAAGCTCTTGGCATATAACATTCACCACGAACAGTGATATCTAATTTTTCTGGTAAAGATAAAGGAATATCTTTCACTCGTTTAAGATTTTCCGTGATGTTTTCACCAATTGAACCATCACCACGAGTCGCACCAGCAACAAAAATTCCCTGCTCATAAGTCAAGGAAATCGATAAGCCATCAATTTTCAACTCACAAATATAAGTGACATCATCCAATTCTTTACGAACACGCGCATCAAAGGCATCGAGTTCTTCACGTGAAAAAGCATCCTGCAAGCTATAGAGAGGATACTGATGACTATATTTTTCAAAACCATCTAGAATCTTACCTCCGACGCGATGGGTCGGACTTTCTAGTAAAACTTGATTAGGGTGAGCTTTTTCTAACTCTACCAGTTCACGATAAAGACGATCATACTCACTATCAGATACAGATGGGTTATCACTTGTATAATACTCTGTCGCATAGCGATTGAGCAACTCAACGAGCTCTTTCATTCTTTCATTCATAAAACCATTTTACCATAAAAAGGACTATAGAAACAATATTCAAGCTCTAAAAACGAAAATGAGAAGGGCTTTTCTATCCCTTCTCACTTATTTTTTTATTTTTTTACGATTCAAAAATAGCGTTCAAGATAATAGCTACTGTACTTGCAATAACAATACCATTTGAGAAGAACATTTGTAATTCAGTCGGTAAAGTATTGAAGAGATTGCTTCCGTTCAATCCAACCCCAGCAGAAATAGACACTGCTGCAATGAGGAAATTGTGTTCATTGTGCTCAAAGTCTACACGAGCCAAGATTTGCATCCCTTGGAGCGACACAAAACCGAAACATGACGAGCATTGCTCCACCAAGTACAGGACTAGGAATAATCTGTGCCAAGGCACCAAACTTAGGCAAGAGACCGAGCAAGATGAGGAATCCTGCTGCGTAGTAGATTGGTAGACGTGTACGAATACCTGAAAGTTTCACCAAACCTACGTTTTGTGAAAATCCTGTATAAGGGAAGGTATTGAAAAGTCCACCAAGTAAAACAGCGAGACCTTCAGCACGATAACCATTACGGAGACGAGTGCTATCAATTGGATCTTTAGTAATATCAGAAAGAGCAAGATATACACCAGTTGATTCTACCATTGATACAGTAGCGATGATACACATCATGACAATAGATGAAATCTCAAATTGTGGAGCACCGAAGTAGAATGGAGTTGGGATATGAACCAGTGGAGCTTCTGCTACTGGAGAAAAATCAACCAAGCCCATAGTCGCTGCAATAATCGTACCTGCAATCAAACCAATCAAAATCGAAATAGATTTGATAAATCCTTTTTGTAAAAGATATTGACCAAAAAGAATGATGAGAACTGTAATCATTGCCAAGGCTAAACTTTGACCAGTTGGTTTTTCAACGTTATTTCCCATATTTCCGATAGCAACTGGAATCAAGGTCAATCCGATAGTTGTGATAACAGAACCAGTTACGATTGCAGGGAAAAGATTGGCAACCTTAGAAAAGATACCTGAAATCAGGATGACATAAATCCCTGATGCAATCAAGGCTCCAAACATAGCACCACTACCATGACTCTGACCAATCATGATAAGAGGAGCAACAGACTGGAAGGCAACACCAAGAACGATTGGCAATCCAACACCGAAGTGTTTATTGAGTTGCAATTGTAAGAGAGTTGCAACCCCACACATAAAGATATCTGTAGAGATAAGGTAGGTCAACTGTTGAGCTGAATAACCCCTAAAGCACTTGCAATCATGATTGGGTACTAGGATTGAACCTGAGTACATAGCAAGTAAGTGTTGCAAACCAAGAACGGCTGCCTGTGAGTGTTTTTCCTGTTGTTTCATTAGATGTCTGCCTCCTTGAAGATAACTCTTCCATTTTCAAAACGCTCTAAACGAGCAAGTGATACTACCTGATGACCTGATTTTTCTAACAGCTCACGACCATCTTGGAAGGATTTTTCAATCACAATTCCGACGGCCTCAACTGTAGCACCAGCTTGCTCGATAATCTGAATCAAACCTTTAGCTGCTTGACCATTAGCCAAGAAATCATCAATAATTAATACTTTATCTCCTGGAGATAAGAACTTTCCCTGCAATAGATACAGTGCTAGTAACTTGTTTCGTGAAAGAAAATACTTCTGCAGTTAAAATTCCTTCATTCATGGTAATATTTTTTGCCTTCTTAGCAAAAATCATAGGGTACATCTAATTGTTCTGCAACATATAGAGCTGGAGCAATTCCAGATGCTTCAATGGTTACAACTTTTGTAATGCCAGCATTTTTAAAATGCTCTGCAAAAGTACGACCAATCTCACGCAGCAAGGAATAGTCAACTTGGTGGGTCAAGAAGGAATCCACCTTAAGAATATTCTCACCTAGAATATTCCCATCTTTTAAAATACGTTCCTCTAGTAATTTCACATTAACCTCCGAAATAAAAAGGGACTTACAAAGTAAGTCCCTTAGAAAGATTGAAACAGATAGTCTCTGCTTCTTTTATCTCTCTTCGACTTACTCATTGTTAGGTATTTACGGTACCTTGTAGAAACGCCACGCCAATTCGCGGCATAAATAAGTAATCATATTTTTTAGTGAGCATCTCCATTCCAGATAGAGTTCTTCACAATCACATAATCTACATGTCTAAGATCAGCTACTTTTACGACCTCCAGCATAAGAAATCGAACTTTGCAAATCTTGTTCCATCTCAGTTAGGGTATCTTGTAAATGTCCTTTGGCAGGAAGAAGAATTTTCTTACCTTCGACATTCTTATAGGCACCTTTTTGGTATTCTGAAGCAGAACCATAGTATTCTTTAAATTGTTTACCATCGACTTCGACAGTTTTACCAGGGCTTTCGATATGGCCTGCAAATAAAGAACCAATCATAACCATACTTGCACCGAAGCGGATTGACTTTGCAATATCTCCGTGTGTACGGATACCACCATCGGCAATAATCGGTTTACGCGCAGCTTTAGCACACCAGCGAAGAGCTGCTAACTGCCAACCACCTGTACCAAAGCCTGTTTTAACCTTAGTAATACATACTTTACCTGGACCGATTCCGACCTTAGTAGCGTCTGCTCCAGCATTTTCAAGTTCACGAACTGCCTCGGGAGTACCAACGTTACCAGCGATGACAAAGGTATCTGGCAATTCTTTTTTGATGTGCTGAATCATTGAAATCACACTGTCGGCATGTCCATGAGCGATATCAATAGTGATGTACTCTGGAGCATCTTCCTTTTAATTGACTAACAAAATCATATTCGTATTCTTTAACACCAACAGAGATAGAAGCAATCAAACCTTTTTCATGCATGCGTTTCACAAAAGGAATGCGCCCAGCTTCATCGAAGCGATGCATAATATAGAAATAACCACCTTTTGCAAGTTGTTCTGCAACATCTTCATCCAAGATAGTTTGCATATTTGAAGGAACAACTGGTAACTTTAAAGGTGTGCTTCCCAAAGTGTCACATGAGTGTCAGCTTCTGCACGACTTTTTAAGGACACATTTGTTAGGGATTAGCTGAATATCTTCATAGTCAAAGATCGGAAATTCGTTTAACATTTCGATGTCTCGTTTCTTTTATAATGACCTACCTATGCTTTCGCATCGCTACGTCTTTTCCGACGTTTCCTCTAACGATTATAAACTAAGGTAAAGTTTTTTTGTCAAATTATTTTGAAACCTAAAAATTTATAACGTTCGGATTTTTACTTGTGATTTCATAAAAAAATAGAGAGTTTATGAGCTCTCTATTTTTGTTTTATATTATTTTGAAAAAAATTTTTTTCTGATATCCCTAGCATTTCATAGAATTCGCTGTAGGATGAAGCCTTCTGAGGAATTTGGATAGACCACTTTTTAAGCAAGACCCCATAACCTACAACCTTTCCTATTTCACTACTTACTGTCTGATCTATGCTAGGGAAAATTCAAGCCAGCTTTCTCTGCTTGTAAGATATAAGCATAAGAAATCAATTGAAATAGATCATCACGATTGATTCCTTTTTCAGTCAATTCTAGTTTTTTATATTTAGCATCTAGTACAGTCTTTAATTCCCTATTATAAAAATCTGGATATACCTTTCGTTTCCCACCAGAAAATACAGAGACACCTCCTTTCTTTTCTTTATTGCGTGGATGTATGAAATCTTTTGGCAACAAGGTATGAACATATTCTTCCCAAAGCCAAGCAACGTCAAAAGAGAATGCCATGAATTTTTTGCTCTTGATATCCTAAACCGTGCTTTTCTCTGTTTAATATCATCAGACAAAGCTCTTGCAACTTTCTGTATTCTCGAAAGTAGGCATGACGAAGGGGGTTTTAGTTTGATTTCGTCGAATAATCTTAGCACGATCAGCTAGTTTATAAGATGGGGTTACACGAATTATTTCTGTAATATTTTCGCGATTACTATCAATAATACTTCTCCCTAGAGATTTCTGATTTTTAATGTACTCAATCGTATGACGAATCAGCTGCATTATCGGATTATCAAAAGTAAACTCTCTGGTTGTATAAGCAATATTACCTGTGAAAGGAAGATTTTTCTTGAGATGGTTTCTTACATCAATCACTCCCTTAATATGGCTATCATTATGAGAAAACCTCTGGTATTCCTTATAAAGTCCCTTTCGCATAGCACCTTCCAGATACTTTGGAAAGAGGTAAATTAAAAGTTGATAGAGTCTATCCTCATACGATAACCCTACATCTAAGCTAGTGAGATTGATATTTAGAACTTTCTGCAATAGATAATGCAAAAAATAGTCATCACTTTTACTCGAAAAGCGAGAAGAAATGGTTAATCTCTCCTGACCACAACCCCAGAAAATCCAATCACATTTCCTGTCTTAATTTTCTGATTGACTGTTTCCAAAATCTTTTAGGTCCTTATCCAAATCAGGAGAATTTTTCAGGTCATTTGGAAATATAAAGATACTATCTTCTTGAGAGAGATTATCTAGGTTCTATCTAAAAGAGCTTGACTAATTTTAGGATATTCTGCGATAAACTCTTCTTTGCTTATGCTCTGTTGATTATCAGTTAACTGCATCGTCATCACCAATATCTTGCTGAATTGTCAGATCATATGCTTTTTTCAAAGTATTCAGTATTTCGATCTTCTTCATAAGAACCACGCAAGTAATCTTCCAAGAGTGGTTTCAGATAATCAGACCAGAGCAACTCATAGTCAAAGTCTACTTCTTCCAGTTTAAGGAAATAACTTGGTCCGATATGATAATGACTGTTTAATTCCTGAACTTTTTCAATTTTAGCATTCAAGTTTCTTAGACGCGCTTTAGCTTCTTCAGCCTTATCACCAAGAGCATCATCTAGCATGCCTAGTTGGCTTTCAGCAGTAACTTCAACAAAACGGAAACGACGACGCATTGCAAAATCAAAGGTGTCCACCGAACGGTCAATATCGTTCATGGTTCCGATGATGTAAACATTTTCTGGGATATAAAACTTTTCATCATTTTCGTGTAGATTGGCATATTGAGTAGAAACACTCCCCTTCTCACCACGATAGCCAGGATCAACAGAGAAAAATAGTTCCCCAAAAATCTTAGAAATCTCACCACGATTGATCTCATCGATGATGAAGACGAATTTCTTATCAGTATCAATTTCTGTTGGGGAAACATAGTCTTTCAAACCAAATCTCTTTCTCAATGTTTCTAGGACAGTTCTTCCACCACTTTTGTAGTATTCTTGCTTATTATAATTTTTTTATCTTTATACAACTCATAAACATATTTGCGAGGTATTGACCATCCTGGAACACCACTATCATAATTTACTGACAAATTTTGTCTACTATTAACAGATAAGTAAGATGTTTCTTTGTTATATATTCTTTTTCTTCAGCAACATTTATATATTCTAAGTAAGAATCCCAAGCTTCATCAAAATTATCTTGTCCTCCAATCAATCTGAGCTTCTTTTAGCTTTCTGACAAAAATCTTTAAAAAAATACCATCCTGTAGCTTTAAAACTCAATAGCTCCATCCCCATTTGATACCGGTCTTAACCCCTCCACAAAATCTGTATAGTCATAGGATGGATGAAACTGAACAAAGCCTATTTGATCTTCGTTACCATCTGTTAATTCTTTAGCAATTTCTTTAGCAAGATAAGTTTTTCCTGTACCAGGTGCACCACGGAGAATGAGGTTTTTTTGGATTGTAGTAGAGTTTGACTCAATGGATGATAGACCTTATATTCTAGAGACATTTTTTCTTCTTTCTTTTCTTTTCGTCTAAAAAATTGTGTTGAATATTCAAATAAGATACTTCCCTAACAATGATGGTTCCAGCTCAGGATACTTTTTGCAATACGAGTTGACAAATCTCATGATTCTGAAGATAAGGGTCCTCCTTGATTTTTTTGAGAAAGTAGCTTGTTCCAGAAATCTCTTTTGACTATTCATATTTACCCCTAAAAAGAATGATTCTCAGAATAAATACAAAGTAATTTTTGTCACCATCGCAGAACGACCAATAAATTCATTTGTTGACTTTTTTTCATATCAAAGATAGGATTATCAAATTTGAAATGAATACCTTCTTTAATAATTTCGTACAAATCTGATTTTTAATTTAGTAAATCGATGATCCAACTCTGAAAGAGGAATGACTTTATTAGCTTGATCTTTATAACTCTTTTGTTTTTTTCATTCCAATAAATACCAAATTTTGAAGAACCTCCACCTCCAATTCCCATAAAATAAGGATTTTGTATTTTCCCTCTCAAGACCGTAGCAAAAAGAATTGCTTTTGAGCTCCTTTCCCAATGACATATTCATCGATAGACATGGTTAAAATTCTATCAAGTGGCCACTCTTTAAGAAATTCTTCACGTAATTGTTCATTGTAAATACTATATTTAGATGCGTCTTCTCTTAATCTTATTTTTATTTTCTTGGTACCAAGCATAAAAATCTTCCAAACTAGACTTTTCTTTTTCAGCATCAATCTTACTCCTTTTTATAATAATGTTTCGAATAAAAAAACTATATATTTCATATATAGAATATCATATCCTATGGAAAATGAAAAGAATTTCTAAAGAAAAAGCCCAGTGTTAGGAGCTTCAACTGCTCTTAACACTAGACTTCTTTTCTATCTTAATAATACTCACCTTGACGATAGTCCCATGAGTTAAAGGTATCTGATAGATGCATCATGATTTTTATCAATATCCAGTCCTTTACGGATCACAACTGGAGCTGGTGAGATTGAACGTGCTCCACCTTGTTCTGGTATGAGTTTGCCATCCTTATCAACCATAGACACCATCACACCTTGTTCGTAGCGTGTTTCAACTGTTTTGTCTGGCTGGATAGATGCAACATAGTCGTCTGCTTCGATGACAAGATCCACTGCTCCTTCGATACGTTCACCGATTCCTTCAACCTTACCTCGGTTTCCTTTTCCAGAAGGGTTTGCAGATGAAGCATATACCATTTTGCCTTCTTCCCAAAGTTTAGCTGCCAATTGTTCACCAGCTTTCCCAAATTTGATAACAAAACAGCTAGTACCACGCACGTCAGTCATAAGTTCTTCACGTCCATCACCGTATGCTTTTCAGTTTTCTCAAAAGGCTTCTGGTTTCCATGGAAGGATACAACCAAGAAGAATGTCTTCATCCCAATGTTTTTTTGATAGAAGGCTTCAATTTCTGGGTTGAGTTGTGCTAAAGCGCGAAGCTCGTCCATGCTACCACAGAGGACTACTCCTGGTTTATTACGATTACGTTCTTTGGCTTCAAACTTGCGCTCAAGTCCTGCCTTATCGCTAGTCATGATAATGTAACCAACTTTTAGTAGGGACAAACGATACATCCGCCCTCACCTTTTAAAATGTCATAGCCTTCTTGTGAAAGTGTTCCGTTCCATTGAATGTGTTTTGTCATAATTCTATTTCCTTTTCCTATTTTATTCTAATCCTGCCAGTAGGCTGGGCGTTGTTTTTCATAAGCAGCAATCAAGTCTTCATACTGCAAAGTAATACCGATATCATCCAAACCATTTAAGAGCTTGTGTTTCCATTCGCTATCAATTTCGAAAGTGAATTCTCCAACTGGTGAGATGATTGTTTGTTGTTCCAAGTCCACAGTTACCTGGTCGGTCGGTTTGAGTTGGGCTAGCTTTTTCTCTAACCTCCCTAGGTTGAACAATAGGCAACATACCATTATTGAGCTCATTATTGTAATGAATATCTCCAAAAGATCCTGCAATTACGACCTTAAAACCATAGTCTGCTAGCGCCCAAGCTGCGTGCTCCCTCGAAGAACCAGCTCCAAAAGTTATCCCCTGTGATGAGAATACTAGCTTTTACGATATTCAGGTCGGTTAAAGACAAAGTCTGGATCCTCAGTATACTTATCATCCAAATAACGCCAAGCATACATGAGGTATTTGCCAAAACCTTTCTTGTCAATCAACTTCAGAAACTGTTTGGGAAGAATTTGGTCGGTATCGATATTATCATTCATCAGAGGAACGGTTGTTCCTGTATAAACTGTAAATTTCTCCATATCCTCTCCTTACTGAGCTTCTGGCATTTGCCGTACATCTACGAAACGTCCTGCGATAGCTGCCGCAGCTGCCATTGCTGGACTACAGAGATGAGTCTTAGCACCAAATCCTTGTCGATCTTCAAAGTTACGATTGCTAGTTGAGGCGCAGTGAACACCATCTGGTACTTTATCAGGATTCATTCCTAGACACATAGAGCACCCTGGATCTCTCCACTCGAAACCAGCATCTAGAAATACCTTATCCAAAGCCCAACTTTCTCAGCAGCTCGCTTGACTGGTCGAGAACCAGGTACCACGATTGCTGTCAGATTTGGGAGCAATTTTCTTCCTTCTGACAAATCGAGCAGCCAGTTGCAAATCACTTAGTCTAGCATTGGTACAAGAACCAATAAAAGACATAGCCTAGTTCGATATCTGCTGGTTTTTGACCTGGCTGCAAATCCATGTAATGATAAGCTCGTTCATCATTCATATCCTTTAATTTCTGGGAAAGCTAGTATCAAAGTCAACCCCCATAGCAGGATTAGTTCCCCAAGTCACCATAGGAGCCAATTCTGAGACATCCAAACGAATAACCTTATCATAAACAGCATCTTCATCACTAACCAGTCTTTTCCAATCAGCTACTGCTGCATCAAAATCCTTGGGAACACACTCTCGACCCTTCAAATAATCATAAGTCCTCTGATCTGGATTCATAATTCCCATTTTGGAGCCAAATTCGATGGACATATTGCAGATAGTCATTCGCTCTTCCATGCTAAGTGCATCAATGGCCTGACCTCGATACTCCACCACGTAGCCAACACCACAAGCAACACCGTATTTGGCAATCAAGGCTAGAATGAAATCTTTGGCATAAACCCCTTTTTGAGGAACTCCTGTGAATTCCACCAACATTTTCTTGGGTTTAACCTGCCAAATGGTTTGAGTAGCAAAGACATGCTCGACCTCACTGGTTCCAATACCGAAGGCAATCGCTCCAAAAGCTCCGTGAGTTGCAGTATGGCTATCACCACAGACGATAAATTTTCCTGGTTGTGTTCTTCCTGTTTCTGGACCAACCATATGAACGATACCTTGTTTTTCTGAACCGTGGGCAGCATGTTCGATTCCAAACTCCTCAACATTTTCAGCTAACTTATCAATCTGTGCTTTAGAGATTACATCTCGAATATCGTATATATTGACCGTCGGGACATTGTGGTCAAAGGTTCCAAATGTTAAATCTGGTCGTCTCAATCTACGTCCTGCATCTCGCAATCCTTGAAAAGCTTGAGGACTGGTCACCTCGTGAATATAGTGCTGATCTACATACATGAGTTGAGGTTGTCCTTCTTCTCCTGTAATCACATGGAGGTCCCATAATTTATCAAAAATCGATTTTCCTGCCATTCATTACCTCCATACAAAATACAAAGCTACTAGTGTAGTCACTATTCCTAGGAACCAAACCGTTTTAAAATACCATTTTCTAGTCTTGTGATGAAAGGTAACACCTGCCAACCAAGCACCAAAACCACCACACAAGAATGCAAATGATAATAAATATTTTTCCGGGATGCGCCAAGCACCTTTTCTTGCTTTGGATTTGTCAATACCATAAATCATAAATACCAATAGATTCCAAATCAAAATAGCAAAAGTAATTCCTTGATTTATCTTCATAGTCTTTCAATGATGGCTTCTGTCATTTCTCTGGTCGAAGCCTGTCCTCCTATATCTCTCGTTAAAATTCCTGCAGCTAAAGTTTGCTTCAACAGCATCTTCGATACGCTCAGCATCCTCATATCGTCCAAAACTATCTCGCAACATCATAGCAACTGATAAAATCATAGAAATAGGATTGGCGATTCCTAGGCCTGCGATATCAGGCGCCGAACCATGAATGGGTTCATAGAGACTCGGTCCATTCTCAGAGTGACTGGCTGATGGCATGACCCCAAGTGTACCAGATAGAACACTTGATTCGTCTGATAGGATATCTCCAAAAAGATTCTCTGTCACGATAACATCAAACTTGGCTGGATTGGTAATCATGAGCATAGCAGCTGAGTCGACCAACTGGTGTTCCAAGGTTACATCTGGGATAATCTTTTGCAACATCCTCAGCCACTCTGCGCCAAAGTTTTGATGTTGCCAAAACATTTTGCTTATCAATACTGGTAAGGATTTTTCTCCGACTTCTTGCGATTTCAAAAGCCTTACGAATAATCCGCTCTACTTCCTCATAGCTATAATCGTTGATATCACGCGCTTTTCGCTCTTCAAGGATATGATCACCAAAGTAAATCCCACCTGTCAACTCACGTACTACAACAAAGTCAACACCAGCAATTCGTTCAGGTTTGAGAGGCGATAAGTGCTTGAGACTCTCAAAAATTTTAACTGGACGAATATTGGCATAAAGATTGAGTTCCTTGCGGAGTGCCAAAAGCCCTTGTTCAGGGCGAACTGCAGCATTATCATACTGAGGACTACCGATTGCAGCAAGGAGGATAGCGTCTGCTTCTCTAGCAGCTTTGAGTGTTTCATCTGGTAAAGGATGTCCTGTAGCATCAATACCTGCACCGCCAAAAGGTTGTCTGTCTATCTCAAAAGTCAAAGCCTGTTTTTTTCGGCTATAGATGCTAGAACTTCTAAACCAGCTTCCATGATTTCTGGTCCAATCCCATCACCTGCTAGGGCAACAATTTTCTTTGTCATGGTATTCTCCTTTAAAGACTAGGCATGTCGCGATAGGAAACATTTGGACCGATCTCTCCAGTATTCTCTTTTTGAACAAAAGTATTGGCATTGATGTAGGCAATAGCTGAAGCCTTCAACACATCGAAATCAAGTCCGGCTGCGTTAAAGATTGTTTCTGTATCTCTGTTTTCAACAGTAACCAAAACCCGTGCCTGAGCATCAATCCCATCCGTTACCGCATCAATGGTGTAGGATACCAAGCGAACAGATTGATTAAAGAATTTGTCAATAGCGTTAAAGATAGCCTCAACAGAACCTTGTCCAGTCGCATTAAAGTCGACTTTCTCACCATCCAAATTAGCCAATCTAACAGTCGCTTCAATTTCATTTTCCGCATGAGTTTGAAGTTGTAAATCATCAAAGTGAAAGCCTTCTGGGTTTTCAACCATGGTTCCAGCTACCAGAGCACGAATATCCGCGTCTGTGACTTCTTGTTTCTTATCTGCAAGTGATTTGAATTTGTCAAAGAGTGGCTTGATATCCTCTTCTGTGAAGTCTAAGGCCAGTTCTCTCAGTTTTCTCTACAAAGGCATGGCGACCAGATAATTTTCCAAGCGGAAGACTATTACTCTTAACACCCACCAATTCTGGTGTGATGATTTCATAGGTAAGTGGGTTTTTAAGAACTCCGTCTTGGTGAATACCTGATTCATGAGAGAAGGCATTTCCACCGACAACTGCCTTATTTTTGGGAACTGGAATCCCTGAGAAGCGAGAGACCATTTCGGACGTATTAATCGTTTCGTTTAGGACGATACTTGTCTCTGCTTGGTAATAATCTTGGCGAATATTGAGAGCTACTGCTATTTCTTCTAAAGCAGCATTCCCAGCTCGTTCTCCGATTCCGTTAATGGTTCCTTCGACACGTCCTGCACCATTCTTTACAGCAGCGAGGCTATTTGCTACTGCCATTCCGAGGTCATCATGACAGTGAGGAGAATAGATAATCTGACGGTCTGTTTGGACATTGTCAATCAGATATTTAAAGATACTTCCGTATTCCTCTGGAGTTGTAAAACCTACTGTATCAGGAATATTGATATAAGTCGCACCCGCATCAACCGCAGTTTGAACGACTTGTAGGAGAAAGTCCAGCTCAGTTCTAGTCGCATCTTCTGGAGAGAATTCTACTACTTCAAACTTACTCCGTGCATAGGAAACATGTTCACTGATCGCTTCCAAAATCTCTTCCTTACTCTTATTGAGCTTATACTTACGATGAATCGGACTGGTAGCGATAAAGACATGGATTTGTGGATACTTAGCATCCTTGAGTGCTTCATAACAAGCGTCAATGTCAGATTTAACAGAACGAGCTAAGCCTGTCACTGCTGTTTTTTTCATAGCTTTAGCAATTTCTTGAACAGCTGTAAATGAATCTGGACTAGCTGCTGGAAAACCAGCTTCGATTGCTGAAATTCCCTCATTTCTCTAGCTGTCTTTGCTATAGCAACCTTTTTCCTTTATTGAAAAATTGACACCTGGCGTCTGCTCACCATCTCGGAGACTGGTATCTAAAAACTCAACTACACGCATGAGAATTCTCCCTTCACATTTTCGATATAGAAAAACATCTCGCTCGGAGTTCCAAGCGAGATGTTGATTTACTCCCGCTTGGTAAGCCAAACAGGACTAATGCTATTTGCACTAGTCCGAGTACCTCAACAACAAAAGCAAATTGATTAAACTTAGCTGTTTTTCATGTTTGGCTTTCTCCTTTGTTTGATGTCTTGTTTAGTATTCTAGCATAGGAAAAAAATCACTTGTCAAGAAAAAAATCCAATATTTTTCTGAAAAATTTCTTCAATAAAGAATATTTTTGCGAATTGAAACGTATTTGAAAAACTCAAATAGCTTTACTTCATTTCTTAGAAGTCAAAAACCAACTTCTCTCAAATAATTCAAGCACCTTTTCGTCAGTTAGAGTATCATCAAGTGGAAGACTTATCCAATAGCGTTTATTCATATGAAAAGGCTGGATAAATGCCTTTTTGTGAAAAGCAAGTCAGCTACTTGGTCATGTTTGAGATTGACTGCTTCTACTAGTCCCTTCTCTCCCTTATCTAGCCTATCCCAAGGAAATTCTTCATTAGAAATAGCATACCACTTCTGATTATCTTCATGGCGCAAAACCGCCGTATCAGGTGATTTCTCCCATAGATATTCCAGCTGATTGCCATACTTTTTCTTGAACAAGCGTCATGATTCTCTTTGGTCTGTGGACAGAGAAATTCCTGTACCTCAAAAACAAGCCTTTCGAATGCCATAAAGAACTTCTAAACAAGCCTCTCGAACAGCTTCCGACAAAAGTACCTCTCATACTTTCCATATGAACTTGAGGATAGAGGTCACCCAGTTTCTTGGTCATAAACTTGAAAAACTTTAAAGTCTCCCATCCTCAACTGTAACTCATCATGAGAAAATCTCCCTGCAAGATAGTCGAACTATAGGTCCATACACCTTGATTTTCTACAAATCCATACTCTTTAGCCTTTTTACTATTAAACTGATAGGCTTTAAAAATTTCAAACATAAGCGAAAACTGCTACCAAAAGCTAGCAGTTCCTTTCTATTTTTTAAAAGACAACCTTTGTTCCATGTAATTGTGTCACACCCTAGTTGATCGATAAAGGTTTGACGGTTGTCCATGTCAATCCCCCCACCAGGTAAAATTTCAATTTTTCCTGCAGCGTGTTCTAAAATTCTGCGGTAGTGAGCAAAACGTTTCTCTAACGAGTCGCCAGATACACCAGCTCGAGTGAGGATGCGTGTTACACCAGCCTGGCTGAGCCAATCAATAGCTTCCAACTGATCTTCATCGCTCAAATCATCAAAAGCCATATGGAAGACAATCTCCATACCTTTAGATGCAGCAATCAACTTTTCAAGGTTAGCCTTATCCAATTTCTTATCTGCTGTTAAGGCACCAAAGACAACCCCTTGGCTACCTGCTTGAGCAGTTAGACGAATATCCTCGAGCATAATAGAAATCTCGAGGTCATTGTAAACAAAGTCACCACCACGTGGACGAATCATAGTCATGATAGTCGTATCGTAGTTTGATGCAAGTTCAACAGCTGCCTTGGTTACTCCGTAGCTTGGTGTCGTTCCACCAACTGCTAAATTATCACAGAGCTCAACACGGCGAGCTCCAGCCTGCATAGCCTTTTTCAAGCAAGGTTACATTTTCAGCACAAAAATTCGTAAATCATTTGATACTCCTTGACGATTTCTTTTGATATTATTATATCATATTGTTTTTAAGTAACCCTCTACTTTTTATCAAGGAAAATCATTACTTTTTTTAGCTATTCTTTATCTGGAATTACCTTAAAGAGATAATAGGTTATAAATACTGTTAAAGCAGCCTAAAGCAATTTTTACTGGTAAAAGCGGAGCGAAAATAAATCGAGATTCCCATCAAAATATAAATCGATACGATAATCTTCTTTCTTTGCGTTCACGCGCAATAGACTTGGTTTCTCTAAAAGTCCGCAACATAGGTTTGATAAAGCTTGGTATGATAGAGCCAATCTTCAAAACGTTTAGAAGATTTTGAAAAACAAGCTATTGACAACAAGAGAAAGGGTGTTGTCGGTAATAGTGGCAAGGCAACTCCAACGATTGCCAAAGCTAATGAAATGAATCCAATGCTAAGATAAATAATGCGCATATCTACTCCTAAGTAAGAATAATCTTCTTCTAGTTAAGCATAAAAAGATAAAATCTGTCAAGTTTAAATTAAAAAGAGCTGAAATTATCATTTCAGCCCTAATTATTTTTATTTAATCTTTTCTTCTTCGTAGTCACCATTGCTACATACGATCTGTTTTCCCGCCACCACGGATTTTTTTCTCCATGAGGAAGTGACCACATTTAGGACAATCACGTCCAACAGGTTTATCCCAAGAGGTAAACTCACATTCTGGATAACGATTACATCCATAGAAAATACGATTACGTTTGGTTTTGCGTTCGATGATTTGCCCTTGATGGCATTTTGGACATGTGACACCGACTTCTTTGACAATGGCTTGCGTATGTCGACAATCTGGGAAATTGCTACATGCGTAAAACTTACCGAAGCGTCCAATCTTAATCACCATCGGACTACCACAAACTTCACAGTCAAATCCAGCTGGCTCATCCTTGATTTGAATTTTTTCCATCTCTGCTTCAGCTTTTGCGACCTCTTTAGAGAATGGTTTGTAAAATTCATCAATAACCCGTTGCCACTCTTCTTTTCCGACCTCGACATCATCCAGTTTACCTTCCATTTCAGCGGTAAACTTTCACGTTAACAATGTCTGGGAAGTATTCAACAATCAGCTTGTTAACGACTTGTCCTAAATCAGTTGGTTCAAAGCGTTTAGATGCTAGTCTTACATAGTAACGTTTTTGGATTGTTTCAATGGTTGGAGCATAGGTAGATGGACGTCCAACTCCGTTTTCTTCCAAGGTTTTAATCAGTGTTGCTTCTGAATATCGTGCAGGCGGTTGTGTGAAATGTTGTTCAGGTTTGCTATTGACCTGTTTGACCACATCTCCTACTTCCATATCTGGCAGCATCTTATTCTTATCAGAATCGTTGTAAATGGCTAAATAACCATCAAACTTAACCTGACTACCATTCGCTGCAAATTGAACACCATTTTGCGAAAGTTTAACAGCCATGGTATCAAAAATTGCACCAGTCATTTGACTCGCTACAAAGCGGTTCCAGATAAGGGTATAAAGTTTTAGCTGGTCTTTATCCAAATACTTAGCAATTTTCTCAGGTGTATTAAAGACACTTGAAGGACGAATAGCTTCGTGGGCGTCTTGAGCGCCAGAGGCATTTTTCACCTTGCTACCATGTTTAGAATACTTACTACCAAAACGTTCATTGATGTAGCTAGCAGCTTCATTCTGAGCAACTGGACTGATACGAGTAGAATCCGTACGCATATAGGTAATCAAACCTTGGACACCTGTACCAATATTGATTCCTTCATAGAGTTGCTGAGCAACCATCATAGTCTTTCGAGTACGGAAGTTAATCTTGTTAGCAGCATCCATCTGCATAGAAGACGTTGTATATGGAAGAGGAGCATTGCGCTTTCTTTCCTTTTTATCTACTTGATCAACTGTAAAATCCTTGCTGTTCAAATGAGATAAAACTTTTTTGACTTCATCATTGGTAGTCAACTTCATCTTCTTGCCATTCATTCCATAAAAAGAAGCTTGGAATTGCTTGGTACCTTTTTTAAAGACACCATCAATCGTCCAATATTCTTCTGGTTGGAAGGCATTGATTTCATTTTCACGATCAATGATTAGCTTAAGAGCAACAGACTGAACACGCCCTGCTGATAAGCCTTTTTTAACCTTTTTCCAAAGAATTGGTGAAATTGAATACCCTACTAAACGGTCCAAAACACGACGGGCTTGTTGGGCATCGACCAAATCCATATTGATTTTACGAGGTTCTTTAAAGGCATTTTTTACTGCATCTTTGGTAATCTCGTTGAAAACAACACGGTTGGTATCATTCTCGTCTAGATCTAAAATATGCGCTAAGTGCCATGAAATAGCCTCCCCTTCCCGGTCCGGGTCACTTGCAAGAAAGACTTTATCGGCTTTCTTAGCTTCTTTTTTCAAATCATTGATGAGAGGACCTTTCCCACGAATATTGATATATTGCGGTTCGTAATTATTTTCCACGTCAACTGACATACTTGATTTTTTCAAATCACGAATATGTCCTACGCTGGCTAAAACCTTATAATTACGTCCTAGATATTTTTCAATCGTTTTCGCCTTAGCAGGCGACTCCACGATTACAAGATTTTTTTTACTTGTTGATTTTTTCCTTTTTTGGTTGCCGTTACCACAGTATCACACCTTTTCAAAGTAATTAAACTTTATAAAGTGTAAACCATTTTTAAAAACCTGTCAAGACATAACACCCATATAATAGAAGAAAAGTTTGCTAAATGAAATCATTTCATTCATTAAAAATTCAAATTCTGCTAGTATATCCTGCCCACATGTTGCTAGCTTTTGCTCCTTCTTGGATCAAATGATGACAGCCGTCTGAGCGTCCATCTAAAATGGAACCTGGAATCGCAAAGACATCTCTACCTTCCTCCATAGCACGCTCACAAGTGATTAAGCTACCAGATCTCATTTTTAGCTTCTGCAACGATAACTCCTCGACACAATCCTGCAATAATGCGATTTCTGGCAGGAAAAGTGAAATTTCAAAGGGTTCTTCCCCTGGTCCGTACTCACTTAGTATTAAATGATTGTCTCCAATATATTCTTGAAGACGTTTATTGGAGCGGGGATAATAGACGTCTAAACCAGTCCCTATCACTGCAATCGTTTTGCCACCAGTTTGAAGAATTGACATATGGGCTGCTGTGTCAATTCCTCTAGCAAGTCCGCTCACCACAACTAATTCATTCTCCAGTTCTTCGATGACTTTTCCGGACTGACTTTGGTTCCGGTTTGACTACAAGAGCGACTACCTACAACTGCAATCTTTGGTAATTTTAAGAGATTTAAATCTCCTTTATAAAAAAGCAATACAGGTGCATCATAAATTTCACTGAGTGAAATGGGATAAACATCATCCAGAAATCGAAAACGATGGGAACTTTTCAAAATCTTTTTTTAGACGTTCCATGCTTTCAAAAGTCAGTTTATGATACCGCTCCATAAAAACTACTGGATTACGACACTCTGAGGCTTCAGCAATTGTCTCTAAACTCAATTCCTGATCATAAATTTCTCCGTATTGAAGTACTTTTAGAACCTGCTGATTACTTAAACCTGCTTGCTTTAACTTATAAATCTCGAAATTATCAATCTTAATTTTCATGATCGACTCCTTTTTCTCTCTCTATTTATCTATTCGTAGAAAAAGAAAAAAACTCCCAACAATTTTACTTGTTAGGAAGTTTCTATTTATCTTTGTTATGTTAGTAATCAGGTCGAAGAACTCCAGTGACAGTCGCTTTAGTTGCTTCGTAGTCTCCGTCAATAACAACCTTGATAATGCGTTTAGCATCCTCTTCAGGCGCAGGAACCAATGGGAGGCGCGTTGGACCAGCTTCAAATCCCATATAGTTGAGGACTGCCTTAACAGGTGCAGGACTTGGGTATGAGAAGAGAGCATTAACCTTGGGAATAAATTTACGTTGAATAGCTGCCGCTTTCTTCATATCACTCTCTTCAATCGCAGTGAACATTTCATGCATTTCATCACCATTGGTATGAGAAGCAACAGAGATAACCCCGTCAGCACCAAGGTTCATAGCATGGAAAGCATCTCCATCTTCACCAGTGTAGATCAAGAATTCTTCTGGTTTGTGCTCAATCAAATAGGCCATATTTGCAAGGCTGGTACATTCTTTGACACCAATGATATTTGGATGTTCCGCTAAGCGAAGCATGGTTTCTGGAGTCAATTCAACTACTACACGACCTGGAATATTATAGATAATGATAGGTAAATCAGACGCATCTGCGATAGCTTTAAAGTGTTGATACATTCCTTCTTGAGATGGTTTATTGTAGTAAGGAACAATTGCGAGGCCAGCCGCAAAACCTCCAAATTCTGCCACTTCTTTAACGAACTCAATAGAGTCACGCGTGTCATTTGTACCAACACCAGCAATTAAAGGAACACGTCCATTAACAACCTTCTGAACAGCTGCAAACAACTGCAACTCCTCATCGTGAGTAAGAGTCGGACTCTCAGCAGTCGTCCCCGCCAAGAGAATACCATCAGTATGATGTGCCAATAAATGTTCAATCAACTTTGGAATGGCATCGAAATTGATAGAGCCATCTTCATGAAAAGGAGTGATAAAAGCCGTGATAATTTTACAATCTTTTAAATCTTGATAAGACATTCTATAAAACCTTTCTCTAAATAAGAAAGAGGCTGGGGCATACTTGCCTTTGCCTCCTGTTCTGTTCGTAAAATAAAATAAGTAGAATCGCTAGATAGCGAGGAAGAAATCAAACTCTTCGAGTTACTGATTTCTGTTTTGCTCCCTATTTCAATTCAAACTTCAACTCAGCTGTTGGGCGTACTAGACCACGTTCATGAAGGGTTTCTGCAATTTGAACCGAGTTCCAAGCAGCACCCTTGAGAAGGTTATCTGAAACCACCCACATATGGATTCCTTTTTCTGCATCCAAGTCTTTACGGATACGTCCAACGAATGTATCACGTGAACCTACAGCATTGACTGCTTGAGGATAGATTTGGTGAGCAACATCGTCTTCAAGGACGGCACCTGGAAATTCTGCAATAGCTGCTTTTACTTCTTCGATTGGTGCTACTTCTTTTGTTTCAATATAGACTGACTCTGAGTGAGCTGACAAGACAGGGATACGCACACATGTTGCTGAAACGGCAATGCTATCATCTTCCATGATTTTCTTGGTTTCATTCGTCATCTTCATCTCTTCGTAAGTGTAGTCATTGTCAGTGAAGACGTCAATTTGTGGAAGAGCATTAAAGGCGATTGGATAATGTTTCTTATCTCCACCTGAAGGTAAGATTTCTGCTTTAACATCACGTGGGTTAACTCCATCATTTAAGACTTCACGAAGCTCACGTTGAGTTTCAAGAATAGCTCCCATACCAGCACCTGAAACTGCTTGATAAGTTGATACAATGATACGGTCCAAACCCCATTTTTGACGAACAGGCTCAAGAGCAACCATCATTTGAATAGTTGAACAGTTTGGACAAGAGATGATTCCGTTGTGAGCATCAAGAGCGTGAGCATTGACCTCAGGTACTACCAATGGTACATCTGGGTTTTGACGGAAGTAAGAAGTGTTATCTACAACGACTGCACCATGCTTTAACAGCATAAGGTGCATATTTTGCAGAAGTTGATCCACCAGCTGAGAAGAGAGCAATATCAACCCCTTCAAAAGCATCTTCTGTTGTTTCTTCAATGGTCACATCTTGACCTTTGAATTGCAAGACCTTTCCTGCAGAACGTGCAGACGCAAGGTAACGAATCTTATCGATTGGAAGAGTTGATTCTTCCAACATTTTGATCATTTGAGCACCAACGGCACCTGTAGCACCGACAACAGCAACTGTGTATCCCATAACTAAACCTCTTTTTGGAATTTTCTAAAAATTTCTATAATAGAAACATTATACTACTTTTTGGAGAAATTGAAAAGTCTTTACCTAATCTATTTTCTGAAATCTACAAGAAAAAAGACTCGCTATCGCTAGCGAACCCCTTTTCTTCAATCTTACTGATTAATATCTTTGTTTATAAGGTTTATTAAATGCAGCGATTACATCTGACGGAGTTTCTGAATAAGGTTTGATATCTTTTAAATCTCCTTTTACGATAATTCGTTCGGTTGCATCATAGTCTACGCAAGTCACCAAGGTAATTTCATTGATACCTTCACGATCATCAATTTCATCAACACGATCTGGTGTTACATGTTTCACTTCACGAATTTCATAGGTATAAACTTTATCCTTATCCGTCAAATAAATCTTCATACCTGCCTTAGCATTAACCAATGGTGAGAAAAGCATTTGGCTTGCATTCTCAGCTGTAAAGATATGGTGACTAGCTAGAGAATAATTTCCCTCACCCATTTTTTGATTTGGTTTCATGGTTCCTGCTCCGTAGAACAAGTTTACATTGTCTAAACCTTTAAAGATTGGCAAGTTGATTTCTACTTCAGGAACTGCAATTCCACCTATAACAGGCAACTGTTGTGCATCCCATTGGGCTGATAAAACAGCCTCTGAAGAAATAGACTTCACGGAATTAAAATCGAAATTTCCTTCTGCACTGTTGTTCTCCTCAAGCTTCTCTTTTGAAACCTGACTAACTTGATACTTATTCGTATTCCATACCATGAAAATATTGCGGATCTTCGAATTAAAGATTAAGGCTAGAGACAAAAGGATTAGAAAGCCAGCCAAAATGTTAATCAGCAAATTCTTACGCTTATTTTTTTTACTTTTTGTTCTTTTTCGAGACATTATTCTTCACTTTCTGTTTCTTTTTCTGTCCCAACTTCTTCTTTCTCAGCTGCTGCAACTGTTGTAAAGGTCACAATCTTAGCATTTTCATCCAGACGCATCACTTTAACTCCCATAGTTGAACGTCCTGTTTGTGAAATATTGGCAACATTTGTTCGAATCATAACACCAGTGTCTGTGATGACCATCAAGTCTTCGTCACCTTTTACTGTGAGTAGGCCTGCAAGTTGACCGTTTTTATCAGTAATATTAGCAGTTTTCATACCTTTACCAGCACGACCTTTAGTTGGATATTCAGTGGCAACTGTACGCTTACCGTATCCTTTTTCAGTAATGATGAGAACTTCATCTTGATCGGTAATCACTCTAGCACCAACTACAGCATCGCCTTCACGAAGATTTACCCCTTTAACACCTGTAGCGCTACGACTCATACTACGAACGGATGACTGGTTGAAACGAACTGCATAGCCTAACTTAGTACCGATAATGATATCAGTATCTTCTTGAGTAAGAAGAACATTAATCAATTCGTCCTCATCTTTCAAATTCAAGGCTTTTAGACCATTTTGACGAATGTTGGCAAATTCTTTAACGCTAGTTCTCTTAACAATACCTGCTCGAGTCGTAAAGAAGATGTATGCATCATCACTACGTTCTGATTCGACATTAATGATAGTTTGGATGCTTTCTCCCTCATCCAGTTTCAGGAGGTTAACTACAGGCAATCCCTTAGCTGTACGACCATATTCTGGAATTTCATAACCTTTCAGACGATAGACACGACCTTTGTTGGTAAAGAAGAGCAAGTGATCATGGGTGCTGGTAGAAACCAACTCACGGACGAAGTCATCATCCTTGACTCCTGTTCCCTGTACGCCGCGCCCACCACGTTTTTGTGCAGTAAACTCGTCTTGGTCTAAACGTTTGATATAACCTTTATTTGATAGAGTGATTAGAACATCAGACTCTTCTATCAAATCTTCATCTTCGAGGGTCAAGACTTCACCAACCATTAATTCCGTACGGCGTTTATCTCCAAACTTGCGTTTGACTTCATCCAATTCTTCCTTGATGATTTGGGCAACACGTTCTGGTTTTGCAAGAATATCTGCTAAGTCGGCAATCAAAGCAATAAGTTCATCATACTCAGATTGTATCTTATCACGTTCCAAACCTGTCAAACGACGGAGACGCATGTCAAGAATTGCTTGACTTTGACGTTCAGAAAGCTTGAACTTGCTCATCAATTCTGCTTGAGCTTCTTCATCAGTCTCGCTTGCACGGATGATACGAATGACTTCATCAATGTGATCCAAAGCAATCAAGAGACCTTCTAAAATGTGGGCGCGTGCTTCAGCTTTTTCTTTATCAAATTGAGTACGGCGAGTCACAACCTCTTTTTGGTGTTCAATATAAGCATCCAAAATTTGACGAAGAGATAAAATTTTTGGAACACCATTTTGAATGGCAAGCATATTAAAACCAAAGCTAGTCTGCATTTGAGTCATCTTGAATAGGTTATTCAAAATAACGTTAGCCGATGCGTCACGTCTAACTTCTATAACAAAGCGGACACCCTCACGGTTAGATTCATCACGAACAGCTGTAATTCCATCGATACGTTTTTCCTGAACTAAGCGCACAATATGCTCATGAACTTTAGTCTTATTAACCATATACGGGAATTCCGTAACAACAATACGCTCACGGCCAGTTTTTGTTTCCTCGATTTCAGTACGAGAACGAAGAACAATCGAGCCTTTACCAGTTTCATAAGCCTTATGGATACCTGATCTACCCATGACAAGAGCCCCAGTTGGGAAATCTGGACCAGGTAAGACTTCCATCAAATCTTTGGTTGTAACTTCAGGATTATCCATGACGAGTTTAACAGCATCAATGGTTTCACCTAAATTATGAGGTGGAATATTGGTTGCCATACCAACAGCAATACCAGTCGCTCCATTAACTAGAAGATTTGGGAAACGTGCTGGCAACACCATCGGTTCACGCTCGTTGGCATCATAGTTATCAACAAAATCAACGGTATTTTTATTGATATCGCGAAGCATTTCAAGAGCAATCTTGCTCATACGTGCTTCGGTATAACGTTGCGCGGCAGCACCATCACCGTCCATAGAACCAAAGTTACCGTGTCCATCTACAAGCATGTAGCGGTAGCTCCACCATTGAGCCATACGAACCATAGCTTCGTAGATAGATGAATCTCCGTGTGGGTGGTATTTACCCATGACGTCCCCTGTAATACGGGCAGATTTCTTATGAGGTTTATCAGGCGTAACTCCTAATTCATTCATTCCGTACAAAATACGACGATGAACAGGTTTCAACCCATCACGAACATCAGGAAGAGCACGCGATACGATTACACTCATGGCGTAGTCGATAAAGCTAGTCTTCATCTCCTTTGTCAGATTGACATTCACTAGATTTTTATCTTGCATTAAAAATGCCTCGTTTCACTATTAGTAAGTAAATATATTATACCATAGTTTAACCTAATTTTCAGTCTCTGAACATACCTAAAACGTTTACATATTTATAACTCGAAGGTATATCCGTGACAAAACTTAGCAAAAGTGATAGAATGAAATCAAACAGGGTATTACCCTTAAAAAAACAAAGGAGATGTTTAGACTAATGACAGCAACTAAACAACACAAAAAAGTTATCCTCGTTGGTGACGGTGCCGTAGGTTCATCTTACGCTTTTCGCTCTTGTTAACCAAGGAATTGCCCAAGAACTTGGTATCATTGAAATTCCTCAATTGTTTGAAAAAAAGCAGTTGGTGATGCTGAAGACCTTAGCCACGCGCTTGCTTTTACTTCACCTAAGAAAAATCTATGCAGCTAAGTACGAAGACTGTGCTGATGCTGACCTTGTAGTTATCACTGCTGGTGCTCCACAAAAACCAGGTGAAACTCGTCTTGATCTTGTTGGTAAAAACCTTGCTATCAACAAATCAATCGTTGAACAAGTTGTTGCATCTGGTTTTGACGGTATCTTCCTTGTTGCTGCTAACCCAGTTGACATTTTGACTTACTCAACTTGGAAATTCTCAGGATTCCCTAAAGAACGTGTTATCGGTTCAGGTACTTCACTTGACTCAGCTCGTTTCCGTCAAGCGCTTGCTGAAACTATCGGTGTTGATGCTCGTTCAGTTCACGCCTACATCATGGGTGAGCACGGTGACTCAGAATTTGCCGTTTGGTCACACGCTAACGTTGCCGGTGTTAAAATTGGAGCAATGGTTTGCAAGCTAACCGCGACTTGAAATGAAGCTGACCTTGTTGAACTCTTCATCTCAGTTCGTGACGCTGCTTACTCAATCATCAACAAAAAAGGTGCTACATACTACGGTATTGCGGTAGCTCTTGCTCGTATCACAAAAGCTATTCTGGATGATGAAAATGCTGTTCTTCCACTTTCAGTATTCCAAGAAGGTCAATACGGAGTTGAAAAACGTCTTTATCGGTCAACCAGCTATCGTTGGTGCTCACGGTATCGTTCGTCCAGTTAACATCCCATTGAACGATGCTGAAACTCAAAAAAATGCAAGCTTCTGCTCGTGAATTGCAAAGCAAATTATTGATGAAGCATGGAAAAACCCAGAATTCCAAGCGCTTCTAAAAAACTAATTATATTAGATTTTTAAAAGAAAATGTCTAGACAAAAATTGTCTAGACATTTTTATAACTTTAATCCATTTGAGCAAAAAGCTGCTTCAGCATCTGCATTACTAATTGCACCCTAATTGAATCTTAGCAATTTTTACCATTTTGAATCAATTAAATATTCTGTTGGGATACTTCGAATCTGATAGGCTTGGAAAAGGTTGTCCTTTGGTGTCATATAAAGACAGGTATATCCTTTATAGCCCTTGGTCCTCAAACCATTTTTGGAAATTGGTCTATGGTTTTTTTCGCCTTGAAGACCTGGTGCAATAACAGATAATATTTCAAAATCACGATCTTCTTTTTGCAGCAAGTTCCATTAATTCAGGCATACTTTTTTACAAGGTCCGCACCAAGAAGCCCAGAATTTAAGATAAACTTTTTTTACCTTTATAATCAGATAATTTGACTTCTTTTTCCATCCATCGATTGGAGCGTGAAAATCTGGTGCTTCGACTCCTACAGCCACTTTGTTTTAACAGTTGCTTGTTGCTGTGTTTGAGCTCGTTTGATTTTCTTGACTTGATTCTTTCTCTTCCTTGCCACAAGCAATCAAAAGAAAGATAGATAAGAAACTAAGTCCAAAATAGATTATTTTTTTCATAGATAACTCCTTTTATCCTAATATTCCAGATAAGACATTTAACTGTCCCAACATTAATAAAATTCCCATGAGAATAATTAGTAAACCACCGATTCTTTTCAGTAAGAGTAGGTGAGATTTAATTCTACTAAAATAAGGGCATGATCAGACCTGATGCTAAGGCCAATACTAAAAAAATGGAAGCGCCATTCCAAGAGTATAGACTAGGGTTAATAAGGCCCCTGAAGAGCTCCATTTCCTCCTGAGGCAGCTAATGCTAAAACCGAACTTAAAACTGGACCAATACATGGAGTCCAACCAAAGCTGAAAGCTGATACCTAATAGAAAGGCTGATAGATATTTACTAGACTGTTTTTGATCAAATCTTACTGTTTTTTGGAACTCTAATTTTCGTAAATGAAGGATTTCCATCTGATGCAATCCTAGTATGATAATAATACCACCCATAACATAACGAAACCAATCAGCATAGAGTAAGTTCCCGAGAAATCCTGCTCCAAACCCTAGAATAAAGAAAATCAGAGAGATACCTGCAATAAAACAGAGTGTCCGAATTAATCCTGACCAGGCAACATCTTTACCTAAAAACCGAAATGTTTTTGACTGTTCTTGATCATCTAACAAAACACCTGCATAGACTGGTAACAAAGGGAAAAATGCAGGGAGAGAAAAATGATAAAACCCCAGCTAAAAAAATACAGAGATAAAAAATATAATACTTTCCAATTAAGAACCTTCTTTCATATAGTCATCTTTTATTTTACTATAAAAGAAAACGTTTGTAAGATATCTGCTACGCAAATTTAATTTCAACTTTAACGAATAAAAAAAGGAGCTCAGCTCCCTTTTTTTATTAATAAGTTCCTTCTTCACCTTGACTTGTCAAGATTACAGGTCCATCCTTGGTAATAACAAACTGGTGTTCATACTGACATGATAGACCACCGTCAATAGTTTTGTGAGCCCAACCTGTTTTCATGTCTGTATCGATTTCCCAATCACCTGTATTAATCATAGGTTCGATTGTCAAAACCATACCTTCACGAAGACGGAGACCACGACCAGCTACACCATAGTTAGGAACCATTGGTTCTTCATGCATGGTTGGGCCAACACCGTGTCCTACAAGATCACGAACAACACCGTATCCACGACTTTCAGCATATTCTTGAATCGCTGCACCAATATCACCAATTCGGTTACCAACAACAGCTTGCTCGATACCCTTATACATAGCTTCCTTGGTCACGTCCATCAAGTTTTTAACTTCTTCTGATGGTTTACCAACTGCGTATGCCCAACAAGAATCAGCTAATCCACCCGTAAAGTTTTGAGTATATTTTTTCATCTGCTCAACGTTGTTAAAATTGAGTTTAGAAACATTGAGGTCAGACTTTGCGATTGGCCCACCAAGAACCATATCAACCTTGAGCAAATCGCCTTCCTTCAAAATATAGTGGCGTGGAAAAGCATGAGCTACCTCGTCATTGAGTGAGCAGCAGGTTGCATATGGATAGTCCATGATGGCTCCATCAACACCAATTTGTAGTGGAAGGAAATTCTCTTCTTTACAACGACGGCGCACATATTCTTCTACTTCCCACATATCAACACCTGGCTTGATGATATCACGCAAGCCAATGTGGATACTTGCAAGAAAATCGCCAGCCTTATCCATAGCTTCGATTTCTCTAGCTGATTTTAATGTAATCATATTCTCTCCTAAATTCTAATTAATTTTTACAGTTACATTTGCTTTTGATACAATCTGATGATTGAGATAAATGTCATAATCAATAATAGCCGACCGTCTCGTATGGTGAATAATTCTAGCTTGAATACGTAGAACATCATCAATCTGAACAGCCTGTAAGAAGTAAATCAACATCTGCTCAATGATCAGGTTACGCCCACTATTAACGACCAAATCCTGAGTCATATGGGTCAAAATTTCTGCAAGAACTCCATTTGCAAGGACACCATTCTTTTCAAGCATAAAGGGTTCAACTGTAATGACAACTTCATCATGATGATAAGATAATTTCTGGCCAATCTGTTCTGAAAAAGTTGGTAAAGCTGAGACCTGAGAACGACTCATTTTTTCCATAACATCCCGTCTGGTTATGACACCTAGCAAGGTTTGATTGCTACGGACAACTGGTACCATTTCAAAGTCTTCAGCAATCATTCTCTGGCTAACGTTAGCAACATTCGTTGCTAAACCTGTCATGTAGACTGTTCTTGTCATGACCTTATCAATGGTCGTTCCAGGTGATTTATCTCCAGCATCACGCATGGTAACTACCCCAACGACAACCTGGTGTTGATTGATGACAGGGAAACGACTGGTCCTATTCTTTCGAACCAAATCTAGATAATCTTTGACAGTATCCGTTTCCTGTAGAAAACCATATTCATGACTAGTACGATAAATCTTTTCAACTGTTAAAATATCGGTCTTTGATCTGAACATTTGACAAAGCGCGGTTAATCATCGTCGCAATTGTAAATGTATCATGCTTGCTTCGTAATACTGGAATATTTTTCTTATCAGCTGCATTCAAAACATCTTTATGAACTTCAAATCCACCGGTTACCAAGACTGCATTCTCATTTTCAAGTGCCAATAATTGGATCCGTGTTCTGTCACCGACAATGACTAGCCCGCCATCATGAAGATAAGAAAGAATATTCTTTTCTGTCATGGCTCCAATAGAGAATTTACTGAATTCTCTCTCCAAACCAGCTTGACCAGCTAAAACTTCCGAACCAGTAACTTCTGCAATTTCTGCAAAGGTTAATCTCTCAATAGCAACTTTTTTTGACTTCACACGGACTGTCCAGCTTCGAGGACGTGTTTCAACTAAACCTCTATTTTCAGCTTCTTTGATAGCACGATAGGCTGTCCCATCGCTCACTCCCAGACGATTTGAAATACTTCGAACGCTAACCCGTTTTCCGACTGGTAATTCTTCTAAATAAGCTAAAATTTCTTGGTGTTTACTCATTTAGCTCTCCTTTTGTATAGCGAAATTCTAGATAATCCCGCATCTTACGAGTATAGCGGTCACTACCTTTAAACCGACGATATAAAACGAAGCCGGACTTTTGAGCAACCTTTTGACTGGCGCTATTTTCTAGATGTGTCACAATAGATAGTTGCTTTAATTCAAACTGATTCACACACAAATCTCGCAATTTGGTAACTGCTTCCGTCATATATCCCTGAGACCAATAGTCTTTCCTTAAAAAATAGCCAATTTCCGCTTCTTTCCTTATTTCATCAAGCTTTTCAAACTTAATTGCTCCGATCATTTTTTGGTCTTTTTGATCACAAATGGCCCAAATTCCCAAAGGTGATTTCATAAAGTAGTTGGCAAGAGCATATTGACTTTCTTCAATACTAGCTTGCGTAGGAAAAATAAATTGAAGATTTTCAGGGTCTGATGCTAACTGATGAAAGTCATCTACATCTGTAAAAAAGAATGGACGGAAATACAAACGTTCCGTCTCATAGAAAGAATACATTGCTAATTTTGTCCAGATATTCATTCTTATCCTCAAATTACTAATCTTCGATTAGCTCAATATCTGCTCCAAGGTTACGTAATTTCTCAATAATATTAGAGTAGCCTCGTAGGATAAACTCAACACTAGTAATCTCTGTTCTACCTTCAGCCATTAATCCAGCAATAACCAAAGCTGCACCTGCACGTAAGTCAGTCGCTCTTACACTTGCTCCTTGTAAAGGATTGCCACCCTTGTAGAAAAATATGATCATTCGTTGTAGAGATATCTGCATTCATTTTGGCTAATTCGAAGACATGATTGACACGTTTTTCATAGATTGTATCAATCAGTGTCCCACGTCCTTCTGCTTTTAATAGCAATGGTGTAATTGGCTGTTGGAGGTCCGTAGCAAATCCTGGATATGGAGCTGTTTTGATATTAACGGCCTTAAGATTTGTTTGTTCTTCAACGTAGATACTATCTTCAGAGACCGTCATATGAACACCCATTTCTTCAAGTTTTGCGATAAAACCTTCTAAATGCTCATAGAGTACATTGTTAATACGAATTCCTTGTCCCACAGCAGCAGCCATTGCAATATAAGTCCCTGCTTCAATACGGTCAGGAATTACTTGATGGCGTGTGCCGTGTAAAGAATCAACACCATCGATAGTAATCATATCTGTACCTGCACCACGAATATGAGCTCCCATATTATTTAACAATGTAGCTACATCAATGATTTCAGGCTCTCTAGCTGCGTTTTCAATTACTGTACGTCCTTGGGCTTTTACCGCTGCAAGCATTGTGTTAATAGTTGCTCCAACACTAACAGTATCCATATAAATATGGGCGCCTTGTAATTTAGAGCCGTTTGTTGAGAGATTCATATTGTCTCCCTCATAGGTTGTCTTAGCTCCCATAGCTTCGAAGGCTTTTAAATGCAAATCAATCGGACGAGGTCCCAAATCACATCCACCAGGTAAACCTACAGTGGCTTCACCAAAACGTCCTAAAAGACTACCATAGAAGTAATAAGATGCGCGAAGACTGTTGATTTTACCGTATGGCATTGGTTTATTTTGAACACCACGAGAATCAATTTCTAGAACATCGTCATAACGTTTGACACTAGCTCCCATGATTTCCATAATTTCAATCAAACTAGCTACGTCTGAGATATCTGGAACACAATCCAAAATAACTACATCATCTGATAAAATAATAGCAGGAATGAGGGCTACTACACTATTTTTGCACCACTAATGGTTATTTCACCCTTTAATGGACGCCCACCGTTAATGACAATTTTTTTCATTATTATATATACTCTTTCACTATTTATTCATAAGGTCTCACCCTATATTATACCATATTTCTTTATTATTATCTATCATAATAAATCAAATAAGTTCCTTAAGACTTTTATTGATTTAAAACAGTTTCTCAAGTAAACTAAAAAATAACTGATGCTAATTTTATTCAAGAAAAAAGGCTTTCCGAAAATCTCGAAAAGCCTTTTATAATGCTTATTTTGCGATTGGGTAAACAGAAACTTGTTTCTTATCGCGACCTTTACGTTCAAAACGTACTACGCCTTCAACTTTAGCGAACAAAGTATCGTCTCCACCACGTCCAACGTTTACACCTGGATAGATGTGTGTACCACGTTGACGGTAAAGGATTGATCCACCTGAAACAGTTTGTCCGTCAGCTGCTTTAGCTCCAAGACGTTTAGCTTGTGAATCACGTCCGTTTGATGTAGAACCTCCACCTTTTTTGTGGGCGAAAAGTTGCAAGTTGTTAAGAGTCATTTTTAACATAATGTTTTCCTCCGTGTTAGTTTTTCTGTGATAACTCTGGTTTGGACGAACTCAGAAGAGTTCTCCGATAAGTTTGCCATACCTAAGAAAAATGATTCAAAGAATAACTGTGTCATTTCTCTCTGGTGAGAAGGAAGATCTTTTGGAATTTCAACCATCAGATAGCCACCTTCATCTTCGTTTAATTCTAAGATTGGTTCATAGCCTGCAAATTTCTCAATGGAATTGATAAAGTTAATGGCAAGCGTAGAAACCGATGCACACACGACATCTAGGCCGTATTCGCCACTCTCGGCGTGTCCAGTAATCTCCGCACTCCTCAGCTCGCCATCTTCGGCTCTCTCAAAGACTGCTTGTATCATGTGTTCTCCTTAAAATTAAGCGTTGATTGCGTTGATGACAACTTTAGTGTATGGTTGACGGTGACCTTGTTTACGGTGGCTACCTTTTTTAGGTTTGTACTTGTAAGTAACAACTTTCTTTTGTTTTCCTTGTTTTTCAACAGTTCCAACAACAGTAGCTCCAGCAACAAGTGGAGTTCCGACAACAGTGTTTTCACCACCAACAAGAACAACTTCGTTAAAAGTAACTTCTTGACCAGCTTCAACGTTCAATTTTTCAACGTAAACTGCTTGACCAACTTCAACTTTAACTTGTTTTCCGCCAGTTTTGATAATTGCGTATGTGCTCATTATGCACCTCCTATGATTTTTTGGGGTTACCCCGAATTTTTGTGAAGACTCGCCTAGCATCGTGGGACGAACCACTTAAAAGAAGAGCTCTTAGTATAACAAAGAATAAACTAGGAATTAAGCCGAAGACATAACTTATGTTAGGCAAGGCGATAATGACGAAGTTTAAATTTGTTATACGACGAGCAACGATGTTCGTGCGGTTGCACAGGAATGTGCATAGTCAACTCTACAAGTATAGCATGATTCCGATTTTTTGACAAGTATTTTCACTCAAAATTCAGCCTTTTATCAGACTTTTTTTCGTAAAGCAGATAAAACCATACTTAGATAAAAAATACTCATCATGACAGGTACACCTAAAATTGTTTTTTCATTGAAAACAATGGTTAGGTATGCTGAAAATACTACTCCTAGAATGAAACTAATAAGTAGGCTCACAAAAATCAATCCTTCCATCAAAAAGGCTGTATGCTTGGTCCGGACGTATTCACCAAAAGCTAACATGGTGCGTTTGATATTTCCCGTCATAAAGGCATTGTTATAGGCAATTCCAGAAACCTCTCCAAAAGCTGTTGTAACGAGACCCATACAAAAAGCCAGAGGAGGAACAATAAACATGTTATCAACACTCAATGGAATAAAGCCGATTATCAATGATAAAATAGCTAATGGAACAAGTGATAGAATGGGCTTTTTAACAATGCGAAGTTTTTCCTTGTAAATCGTAAGCAAAAAAACGCCTAACATGAAAGATAAAAGTGTCAATATCTTTATTTCAGCATCAGCCAAATTTCTCTGAACGATTCCGACTGATAGAAATACCACATTCCCAGTTTGCCCAGCTACTAAGGTATTCCCTCTTACAATAAATGTATAGGCATCGACATAGCCTGCACAAAAAGTCAAAAAAAGCGCCAATCTTTTTGAATGACGAGAAATTTTTTTCTCATAGGTAATAATCTCATACTAAACTCCTAAATATACTGTAACTATTGTACCATTTTTTTCTAGAAATTTTCGAAGTATCAAAAGCAAAAGAATTATCTCAAGGTAACGAGTTGACTCTTTCTATGATATAATGAAATCAATCATTACTTGTGGAAAAAGGAGTAACTATGCTAAAACTTGGTATCATAGGAACTAGTTCAATCAGCCATCATTTTCTAGAGGCTGCTCATGCTAGCGGGAAATTTCAACTGAGTGCAGTCTATTCTAGAAAAAAATAGAAACCGCAGAAAAAGTTTGTTGAACAGTATCAAGGCGTTAAGCTATTTGATCAGCTAAATGATTTCTTTAATGATTCATTCGATGTGGTATACATTGCTAGTCCAAATTCCCTGCATTTTAGTCAGGCAAAGATGGCTTTATCTGCTGGAAAACATGTTATCCTTGAAAAACCAGCTGTCACTCAACCACAAGAATGGCAGGATTTAGTTCAAACGGCTAAAGATAATAAATGTTTTATCTTTGAAGCAGCAAGAAACTACCACGAAGATGCTTTTGCCACAATCAAAGACTTTCTTGCGAACAAACAAATTCTTGGTGCTGACTTTAACTATGCTAAATATTCATCTAAGATGCCTAACCTACTTGCTGGCGATACTCCTAATGTTTTCTCAGACCGTTTTGCAGGTGGTGCACTTATGGATCTTGGTATTTATCCTATCTATGCTGCTGTTCGCTTATTTGGAAAACCGACTCATGCAACCTATCAAGCTCAGAAACTAGATAATAGCATTGATTTAAATGGGGATGGTATTCTCTCATATCCTGACTATCAAGTGCATATCAAAAGCAGGAAAGAATATCACTTCTAATCTTCCTTGTGAGATTTATACTACTGATGGAACCTTGACACTTAATACAATCGAGCATGTCCAATCAGCTATTTTTACAGACCATCAAGGAAATGAAGTTCAACTTCCTATCCAGCAGGCTCCTCACACCATGACTGAGGAAGTTGCTGCTTTCGCAAACATGATCAAGCAAGCAGACCGAACTCTCTACCAATCTTGGATTGATGATGCGACACACGTCCACAACCTACTTTACACCATGCGCCAGAATGCTGGCATTAGATTTGAGGCAGAAAAATGAAAACCAAACTACCTACCGAATGGGCAAGAATTGATTGATCAACTCGGTTTCCAAGAATTCACCCCCATTCAAACTCAACTTTTTGAACCTATAACAGAAGGTGAAAACCTACTTGGAGTCAGTCCAACTGGTACAGGGAAGACTTTAGCCTATCTCCTACCAAGTCTTCTTCGTCTCCAAAAGAAAAAAGCGCAGCAACTATTGATTTTAGCGCCCAATACTGAGCTTGCTGGACAAATTTTTGAAGTCACTAAAACCTGGGGTGAGGCTATCGGATTAACAGCTCAGCTATTTCTATCCGGTTCGAGCCAGAAACGCCAAATTGAACGACTTAAAAAAGGACCAGAAATTTTGATCGGAACACCTGGTCGTATCTTTGAACTCATTAAATTGAAAAAAATCAAGATGATGAACGTGGAAACAATCATTCTTGATGAATTCGACCAACTCCTTGATGATTCTCAAATTCATTTTGTCGAGAAAATTACCAACTACGCACCTCGTGACCATCAACTTATTTACATGAGTGCCACTACCAAATTTGACCAAGATAAGATTGCACCTAACACGCGCATCATTGATCTATCAGACCAAAAGTTAGACAATATTCAACACTTCTACATGCAAGTAGACCAACGTCACAGAGTAGATATGCTTCGTAAACTGGCACAGGTTGAAGATTTCCGTGGTCTTGTCTTCTTTAATAGCTTGTCAGACCTTGGAAGTGCAGAGGAAAAATTACAATACCGTGATGTTTTAGCTGTTTCGCTTGCGAGCGATGTCAACGTTAAATTTAGAAAAGTTATCCTAGAAAAATTCAAAGATAATCAACTGACACTACTTCTTGCGACAGACCTTCTGGCTCGTGGTATCGACATTGATAGCCTGGAATGCGTGATTAACTTTTGACGTCCCTAGAGATATTGAAACCTACACTCACCGAGCTGGACGTACCGGACGAATGGGTAAAGATGGATATGTTATTACCCTCGTGACACATCCAGAAGAACTTAAAAAACTGAAGAAATTTACAAGTGTACGTGAAATCGTCTTGAAAAATCAAGAACTGTATATCAAATGAGAGTGGGACAGAAATCGGTAATTCGTTAGAATTCGATTTCATCGTCCCACCTCCGCACAGTTGAGTAGGGCTGTAAAAGCTGATGAAATCAGCGTAGTAGAGCACACTCAACCACTGCGTCTTGCTCGACAATCCAAAGACAATTGAGAGGCTAGAACTTTTGTCCCAGCCTCTTTTCTTATCCCCAGGTAATTTCTAAACGGTAATTCGCAAATGGAACCCCTTCTTTATTTTGCAACTGATAGGCTAGTTCAATCTTCTCTTCACCAACTTCGTAGTGATTGGTTTGAATGATAAACTCTTGCATACCCATAGGTGTTGGAATATAGGCCAAACTATCAGAATCCTTTCAGAAAAACGCATGATAGTCTTGGGATTTGAGAAACGTGTCATGACTAGCTCTTCTTCCTGAAACTTAATCACAACTTTTTCTTGCTCTTCATTGTAGAAAAGAAGATAGGAAAACTCACCCTTTTCACGTAGTTCTACATCATAAAGCTGATCGACGACTTCCAACTGGTCATCAAACTGAATTTTATTTCTCATTCGAATCTTCACATCAAATCCTCTTTCTTCTCACTTATCCCTACTATTTTACCAAAAAGCCAAGGAATTTGCTATAATGGTCTTATGAATGAAAAAGTATTTCGTGACCCTGTTCACAACTATATCCACGTTAATAATCAGGTTATTTATGACCTGATCAATACAAAAGAATTTCAACGCCTCAGACGTATCAAACAACTAGGGACATCTAGCTATACTTTCCATGGTGGAGAGCATAGTCGTTTTTCTCACTGTTTGGGTGTCTACGAAATTGCTCGTCAAATCACTGAGATTTTTGAGGAGAAATATCCTGAGGAATGGGATTCTAACGAGTCACTATTAACCATGACTGCTGCTCTTTCTACATGATCTCGGACACGGTGCCTACTCTCATACTTTTGAAAATCTCTTTGACACCGACCATGAGGCAATTACCCAGGAAATTATCCAAAGCCCTGATACAGAGATTCATCAGGTTCTTTTGCAGGTAGCACCGGACTTTCCAAAAAAAGTAGCCAGCGTTATCGATCACACTTATCCAAACAAACAAGTGGTTCAGCTCATTTCTAGTCAGATTGATGCAGACCGTATGGACTATCTCCTTCGCGACTCCTACTTCACCGGTGCTTTTTATGGCCAGTTCGATCTGACACGTATTCTTCGTGTCATTCGTCCTGTTGAAAATGGCATTGCCTTTCAACGTAATGGGATGCATGCCATCGAGGATTATGTCCTCAGTCGTTACCAGATGTACATGCAGGTGTATTTCCACCCAGCCACACGAGCTATGGAAGTCCTTTTGCAAAATCTTCTCAAACGTGCTAAAGAACTCTATCCTGAAAATAAGAACTTCTTTGCCCTAACATCCCCGCACTTACTACCATTTTTTGAGAAAAAGGTTAGCTTGTCTGATTATCTAGCACTAGATGATGGGGTTATGAATACCTACTTCCAGCTCTGGATGACTAGTACTGACAAGATTTTGGCTGACTTATCACAACGTTTTATCAACCGTAAGGTCTTTAAATCTATTACTTTTTCTCAGGAAGACCAAGACAAACTTGAAATCATGCGGAATTTAGTAGAAGAAATTGGTTTTGATCCCAACTACTACACTGCTATTCATAAGAATTTTGACCTTCCTTACGATATTTATCGACCAGAGTCTGAAAAATCCAAGAACACAGATTGAAATTGTCCAAAAAAATGGCGAGCTGGCTGAACTTTCTAGTCTCTCTCCTATCGTTCAATCTCTTGCAGGAAGCCGTCATGGTGACAACCGTTTCTACTTCCCTAAAGAAATGCTTAAGCAAAACAGTATTTTCACTGGTATCATTCAACAATTTTCACATTTGATTGAGAATGATCATTTTACCCCAGATAAGAAATAATAGAGGAAATTTATGAGTATAAAACTAATCGCTGTCGATATCGATGGTACCCTAGTTAATAGCAAAAAGAAATTACTCCCGAAGTTTTTGCAGCTATCCAAGATGCCAAAGCTGCTGGAGTCAAGGTTGTCATTGCAACAGGACGCCCCATTGCTGGTGTTGCCAAACTCCTTGACGACTTGCAGTTGAGAGACGAAGGGGACTATGTTGTGACCTTCAACGGTGCCCTTGTCCAGGAAACTGCTAATGGCCATGAGATTATCAGCGAATCCTTGACTTACGAGGACTATCTGGATATGGAATTTCTCAGCCGTAAACTGGGAGTCCACATGCATGCTATTACCAAAGATGGTATCTATACAGCCAATCGCAATATCGGAAAATACACCGTACACGAATCAACCCTCGTCAGCATGCCAATTTTTTACCGTACACCTGAAGAGATGGCTGATAAAGAAATCGTCAAATGTATGTTTATCGACGAACCAGAGATTCTCGATGCTGCTATTGAAAAGATTCCAGCAGAATTTTACGAGCGCTACTCTATCAACAAATCTGCTCCATTTTACCTAGAACTCCTTAAAAAGGATGTAGACAAGGGATCTGCTATCACTCACCTAGCTGAGAAACTTGGACTAAGTAAGGATGAAACTATGGCGATCGGTGATGAAGAAAATGACCGTGCCATGCTAGCAGTCGTTGGTAATCCCGTTGTTATGGAAAACGGAAACCCAGAACTCAAAAAAATCGCCAAATACATCACCAAAACAAATGATGAATCTGGTGTAGCCCATGCGATTCGTACTTGGGTCTTGTAAAAGGAATAGAATAGACGAAAAACCGCTCAGCTGAGCGGTTTTTAGTCTATTTCATCTTAGAATTAGCAATAATTTCAAAAAAACATCAGTTTTCTTTGATAACTCGATTGAGTAATCTGTCCAGCCCACCAGATTATCATCAAATGATTCTATCGCAAATAAAAAGTAAATCTCTTGCAAATTCTTGAGTGATTAAATCTTTCGGTGTCACAATATTGTTATTTTTTTCTATCACAATAAATTGCTTTTTCTCTTAAATCTTTTAATTCACCAGAATAAATAAATTGAAAAAAATTTTTTTCCAAATTTTCATTAGAAATTGCATTTTTAATCCTTTTCGCCCATACAAATAGTGTAGCTCGCTCCAAAAATTTGTTTAGACTTATGATCTCTTAATTTGTCTTTTTCTCACATAGGAATCTGAGCCTTCAATAAATATTCCCATTTGAATTTTTTTCCAACCTCTTCTAGCACACTAATAGCTAAAAAGAGGAGGAGGTATATGAATTATTTATATACAAAAACATATGAATCCGAAATCAACTGAACAACATGATCTAAACATTTATTCAATTCTTCTTTTTGAAGAAATATAAAAATTGCTAGTTCCGTTTAAGATAACTTTTTATCTTATCAAAAGAACAATCTTTATTAACCATTAGTACTCCAAAGTTTATAATTCACAATAACATGTTAAACTAATTCTAGCGGTTTCTTATCGAACCTATGTCGATACTTCATATAATTCTTGTATTATTAGAAGTTAATTTGGGAAGAAAACACCTCAAACACCCAGTAAAATTAATAGTTTATATGCCCCTGCAGGAATCATAAAATAGGTCTCAAACCCTTGATTTAAAAGGCTTTTTCTATCTCACTTGGTCAATTTTTGGTCAAAAATTTCACTTATTTTTTTATTCTGATAAATTCGCTTAACTACTTTCTTAACTATTTTTAAACTAATTCATCGCTATCAGGATGCTTCTTTATATAAAGCGCCGCATAAATAGCATCTATAACAACAGCTGGGAAAGTCAATGTAAATAGAATTCCCAATAAGACACCAAAAATATTTACAACATAGCCAGTTAACAGAGCTGGAATAAACATAACAACTCCAAAGATTGCACTAAAATTGAACAGCAGTTCTTTCTTCTTACTCTTTGCTTTAACACCGTAAGTTTCCCACTGGTTAATCTTCCAAACTTTCCCCTGATTCTTTGGGAGATAATACCAAGCATAGAGACCACATGCAAAGATAAAAAGCAACAACATTGGAATAACATAAAATAGACTCAAATCCGAATCGTAGACAGTTCGTGCACTAATAGGATCTTCGTCGTTTGTGATGAACATCAATAGGGCGATAAAGGTTACGCAGACCCACACTGACCAGGACACTAAAGCAATTAAAATGTAGGTCAAAGACTTAAAGCGGTTTATCAAAGAGTTAAAACGTCCAAAGAGAACACTCACTACATTAATGATGACACAGGTAAGAAATATAACTTTAATAATTCCAATATTATCCTCATAACCACCACCAAAATATAAAAACAAACTAATAGGGTAGAATAATCCAAGGGTAAAATTTAATATAACCTAGGATGACACCATCTGTAATCAGGGGTCCGTGGTATCTCTCTCTTTCTATACCAGTAATCTTTGCTTTATTTTTTCTATTTATCTTTGCCATTAACTAAACCACCTTCCTATTGTTTTTAAGCCATCACCAATTACATCTGTTGTTTTTATTAAGGCATCCTTAGCAGCATCCGTTATAGATTGATTATTTAATTCATTAATCCGATCTCATAATCAAGAGAAAATCCCAATCAAATTAGTACTTATACTTTCTACTATTATACCACACCATGGATATCTTATGAATGGTTCAAAATTTGGTCAAAGAAAAAACACTGGTAATCCAGTGTTTTTGTGACTAGTACTGCACCCTGCAGGAATCGAACCTGCAACTACTCCTTAGGAGGGAGTTGTTATATCCATTGAACTAAGGGAGCTAGAGAAAAACTCTGCCGAATGAGCAGAGTTTTTTTTCATCGAATTAACGACGGATTTCTTTGATACGAGCTGCCTTACCTTGAAGAGCACGCAAGTAGTACAATTTAGCACGACGTACTTTACCGTAACGAACAACTTCGATCTTTTCAACACGTGGAGTGTGGATTGGGAAGATACGTTCAACACCTACACCGTTAGAGATTTTACGAACTGTGTAGTTTTCTGAGATGCCAGCACCTTTACGTGCAATAACAACACCTTCAAAAATCTGGATACGTTCACGGTTACCTTCGACAACTTTCGCGTGTACACGAACAGTGTCACCAGGACGGAATGAAGGGATATCTGTACGAAGTTGACCTTCAGTCAAGCTTTGGATTAATGGATTCATTTTATTCTCCTATCTTTGTCAATCTTGAGGAAACTTCCTCAGCGGATAAACTGTATTTTTGTGCGTCCATTACACACAAGATACAGTTTACCAAATTTCATAGAAAATGTAAAGAAATTTAAAGCAAAATTCCCAAAAAAATCGCCAAAAAACCAAGCAAGTAGGTTAATAATAAATAGCTATAAAATGCCTTCTTGTCACTAAGTAGTCTTTGGAGTTCATCATTCAAGGTTGAAAAGGTTGTCAAACCGCCACAAAAACCTGTAGCAAGTACAGAGTAAATTTCTTTCGACTCTACATGATTGTAAAATAAGCCAATCAGAAAACAGCCCAAAATATTGGCTATGAGAGTTCCTACTGGCATTATTGACCCTTGATTATAGCGAGAAAAGAAATAACGCACAAGGGCGCCCAGTCCACAAGCAAGCGCTAGATAGATTACTACCATTTCTTCCTCCCTAGACAATAGGCCAATAAAAGTCCTCCGCCGACACTTAAAAATTAGGTACACAGCAAGCTAATGTATCGTCCTGTATCCAGCATTTTCACAGCGTCTAGTATAAGACTTGAAAATGTCGTTAAGCCACCACAGAATCCTGTTCCGAGCGCTAAAATGATGCCCTTACTAGTTCCTTTAGAAACCAGATAACCTTTCACAAGATAGACTAAGCAGAAAATCCCTAAATAGTTGACAATCAATGTCCCCCATGGGAAGTCTGGACTAGCTGGTAAGTATCTTGTAATCTGAAAACGGACTAATCCTCCCTAGCATACCAGCTAGAAAGATTCCTAGTGGATAGAATTGTTCTTTTTTCATTTAATCGTTTTTATCCTGATAATCACGTGAACGTTTGAGAATATCTGAAAAAGTTACAACAATCGTTTCTTCGTACTTTTTATTGCTGACGCGATTTCTGACTTTTTCAAAGATAGCTTCTTCTCTTTTGGTATCCAAGATTGATTTTCCTGTAGACTTTTTTTATAAGCAACTACACCCTCAACTAGATGCATTCTTTCTTCTAAAAGTTGGACGATTTGGTCATCGATTTTGTCAATTTCTTGTCTAATAATATCTAAGTCCATAGTGTCTCCTTTTTATTTGAATTATTGTACCAAAAAAGCACTAAATAGGCTAGTAAATTCCTAATCCTGCTTAATAAAAACTGCACTGACAACTTTCATCAGTGCACTTCATGCTTATCCTACTTTAGCAGCTAATTCTTCTGCGAATTGCTCCAAGCGTTCAATATCTTCTTCCTCGGCAGATAGGTCTACTTTGACGCACTCTGAACCCTTTTCAGCTCCAGTAGCTACAAATACTCGGTCGAAGTCATCAACAGCCTTACAGAATTCATCGTAGAAAGTATCACCTGATCCAACTACACCATAGATTTTACCACTCAAGTTAAGATCTGCTAGATCTTCGTAGAAGTCCATCATCTCATCTGGAAGCTCACCATCACCGTATGTGTAGGTTGCAACGATTGCAAGATCTGCTTCTAAAAAGTCAGAAGCATCAACAGTTGTACACTCATCAACATCGACATCCAAACCTAATTCTCGTAATTTATCTGCTACAATATCAGCGATTTCTTCAGTATTTCCTGTCATACTGGCAAATACAATTTTTGCTAATGCCATAAGGTCCTCCTCAATTTATCTTCCTCCATTATATCACAGATTTTTCATTTTAAAAATAAAAAAACTCTTGTGCTACAATTATATGAGAAAGAATTGAGGGTTATTTATGGAAATTTGCCATCAAATTTTAGAACAAATTAAAGTACGATACAATTATTATTCACCGTCACATGAGAGCAGATCCCGATGCTTTGGGAAGTCAAGTTGGTCTTAAAGAACTGCTCCAGTATAATTTTCCTGATAAAAAAATATTAAAGTTGTTGGCTATGATTTGCCTACTTTAACATGGCTAGCCAAAATGGATGAGGTAGAAGATCAAGAATTTGAAGGTGCACTTGCCATTATCTGTGATACTGCAAATACAGCGCGCATTGATGATAAAACGTTATCTTAATGCTGAGACAATTATCAAGATTGACCACCATCCAAACGACGAAGTCTACGGTGATCTAGTTTGGGTAGATACGACTTCTAGTAGTGCCAGTGAGATGGTAGCTATCTTAGCAGAGGAAACCAACCTTAAATTATCTGACCAGGCCGCTTACCTCTTGTCTGCTGGAATCATTGGTGATACTGGTCGCTTCCTCTTTCCAGCAACTTCTGCTCGTACGCTTCGTATAGCGAGTCAACTGAGGGAGTATGATTTTGATTATGCTGCACTTACACGTCATATGGATACAATCAGCTATAAAATTGCCAGACTTCAAGGTTATATCTATGATCATCTAGAAGTGGATGAAAATGGAGCTGCTCGTGTCATTCTTACTCAAGAAATTTTGAAGAAATATGACGTTACTGATGCTGAAACAGCAGCTATTGTTGGTGCACCAGGCCGCATAGAAGACGTCAACCTATGGGGAATCTTTGTAGAGCAAGCTGATGGACATTATCGTGTTCGTTTGCGCAGTAAATCGGTCCCTATCAATGAAATAGCCAAAGAACATGACGGTGGGGGACATCCACTAGCCAGTGGTGCTAATTCCTATAGCTTAGAAGAAAACGAAGTCATCTATCAAAAGTTAAAAAACTTACTGAAAAATAAATAAAAGACTTGCCAAACTAGTCATAATCTGATAGACTAGTATGGTAACAATCTATGGCTCGCAAAGAGACCATGGCAGAAAGGAAATATTGCAAAATGAAAAAAGATATCCATCCAGAATATCGCCCAGTTGTCTTCATGGACACAACAACTGGTTACCAATTCCTTAGCGGTTCAACAAAACGCTCTAACGAAACTGTTGAGTTCGAAGGCGAAACTTACCCATTGATCCGTGTGGAAATTTCATCAGACTCACACCCATTCTACACTGGACGTCAAAAGTTCACTCAAGCAGATGGACGCGTGGATCGTTTCAACAAAAAATACGGTCTCAAATAATCAACCGCATCACTTGCATAAGGTTGAACGAAAACAACTCCAATTCGGAGTTGTTTTTTTGTTGCTTTCATTAGAGTCATTGATGATGATTTCAAATGTAGCCCGACTATAAGTACTAGTTTATCTTCTCCTGCTACTTTCATGCCCCTTATACACAAAAAAAGCCTGTCACACAAGCTCAAATGCTTGATATAACAGGCTTTTTATAAAATATATTTAACTGCTTCTTTAAGAGCAGACAACATTCTGTGGGTATATAATAGAACGAAAACCTTATAAAATAAGGATAAATAAGGGACAAACTACATATAATTTTTACCATAAAAATACAAAAGTTTAAACCTTATGCCCTTTTTGCCCTTTATTTTTAAAAAAACTTCATCAAAACTCTTGACTTTCTCGGTATACCGTGATATAATATAATCAAGATAAGGAAAGGAGGTGATGAAATTGAACAAAGAAGATTGGCTCAGGTTACTTGAAAAAGGCGATAGATAATATCCCTGAAACGGTAACTGCTATAGCAAGTCTAGTAACCGCAATAACGGTTGCAAGACAAAACAAAAAGCGTAAACCGAAATCCCTGTCAAAGAAAAAGGTAAACGCTAAGAGGTTGGGGCGAAAGCCCTCACACCTCTATTTTATCAAATGGAAAGAGGAAATGCAATGGTTAGTGCAATAGCTATTTTTATAATTGCAGTCAATGTATATATTTATCTTAAAAATAAAAAGGACAAATAAGTATGAGAAAAATTATTCAAGAATTATTAGACAGCTCGATGTCTACATCTGCTATTTCGCAAGGCGCTGGAGTTCCTTGGACTACTGTTTCTGATCTCAGAAAAGGAAAAACAAGCATGGACAAAATGGCACTTCTCACAGCAGAAAAACTTTATGAATTTGCTACAGCTGATAAGCAGTGATTTCGGTCACTGCTTTATTTGTAACCATGTTCAATTTCAGCTTCTTTACGGATTTTTACTAGCTTCTTCCAAAGAAGCGTAGCTTCCTAGATATGTTGTTTTTATCAATATTTATAAAAACCTGATATCTATTCTTCCGTTTATTAAAATAAACCCCTCGCACTCCAGTCGTGCTTTTAGCAGTTGGTTTCGTAGATTTTAAGCTCTCTGGATCTCGGATTTCAGCCATTCGTTCTTTCGTACTGCGATTCTGTTTGCAACCACAACTAGAAAATCGTTCAATCTGATTGCTTTGTAATTCGATGTGATTTCACAATGCTCACAAATGCAATTCCAGTAAATACGACTATTTTTGAATAAGCACGATCAACAACCTTGAAATTGTCTGTATCTGTACTAGTCAAATCTTTGAAACGTTCATGCTTTTTCTCATTATTTAAACAGCCGCAAGAAACAACTGAGCCATTTTTTAAATGGTCAGCACGTACGTAGGTTGTATTGCCACATTCACAAAGACAATACCACATAATTTTACCGTTATTTGCTCTTGTTCCGTCATCACCAAGAACAGTCAGTCGGCCATAGACATTGTTAGTCAAATCAAGCTTTTTCATTTTTATCAATCCATCGTTGAATTTTTTCAGCAGTATCGATTGTGAAATTTTTAAATTCGCGTTGACCATTTCGTAATCGAGTGACTGCTGAACGTGAAATACCTAACTCTTTTTCAAAGAGATTGGCAGGGATGGTCTCGTCCATCAAAAACCATCTCTACCTTCTTCGTGTCAATTTTCATTGAATTACTCTTCTTATTTGTAAAGGTAAACGTTTTGGTTTCCACAAAAACCGATAAATTCAAATTGTTCAAATTTTTTTAAAAAGCGTCAAAATCTTCAACATCTAACACCTCTTTTGTTCCGTCAACATAAGAGTAAAGACCTTTTTCTTCTAGGTTTGCTTTACCAACGAAGATACCTGTATTTCTATCTGTAAAACCTTTGCTATTCGCAAGTTTTTCTAGTTTTTCTTTCATGTTCATGCCAGCGCCTACTGTCATTACAAATTCATTATTGATTTTCATTTTATTTTACCTTGAGTTCTTTTGAACTCCCTTTCCTTATCTTGATTATAGTATATCATACTTGTTGACTTATGTCAACAAAAAAACACAAAAGAAATTTAAACTTTTTATTTTAGAAAGTACTTTCAGAACACTAAAAAGACCGCTCAAAAATCTGAGCGGTCAAGTGTAATTAAATTTTGAATCTTTCTATTTTATTTTGTAGTGATGAGCCCATCAGGCTCAATTGTGAATTCTGCTTTTTCAGCCAATCGGCCATCTTCAAGCATGAGGTAATATCCTCCGTTGTACGGCACGAAGGTATTCGATACCATATCGCCATTCTCTGAATTGAGATAATACCACTTCTCGTAGTATTTAACCCAGCCAGTCTGCATAGCACCATCTGCATTGAAGTAGTACCATTTGCCATTGATTTTTTTCCATCCACTATTGGCCATGTAGCCATCTTTGTCAAACCAATACCAGTTGCCATCTGTATGATGTAGCCATTGGTTAGCATACATATAGCCATTGTCATTGAAATAGAACCAGTTACCATCGACTGCTTCAAATTTTGAAGTAGGGTAAGAGCCATCTTTGCGACTCCACCACCAGCCAGCGGCATCATACTTCCAGCCTGATTGGTCTTCTTGAGGCGGTACGATATAGCCTACGATTGAATTTACTGAGCGTTCATTATATCGGCAAGGTCCGCCAACGTCGAGATAGTCCCAGTTGCCGTCGATGTTCTGTTCAATCGTCTTGATTGTAGAACCGTCAGAGTCTTCATAGACAAGGCCAGTATGGCCATAGTTCACACCATCGCCTGCTACAAAGTTCTTAACAAAGAACCACCCAGCCTTTGGATACTGTGCTCCATAGACTACTTGTAAGCCTGCAGCTTCTGCAGAACGTAGCAAGTCAATAGCATTGCCCCAAAGACGTACACCAAAAAAATTTATAGATACCCTCACACGTCAAATCAGCGCATTGATATCCATACATTCCGTCATAATCTACACCAGCTCCTTCATCTGCTTTATCGATAAAGAATTGGATCATTTCATTAATTTTACTCATTTATTCTCCTTTTTATTTTAAGGCAGTGTTGTTGGCCACGGTTCACTTGTTAGGTATGAGATAGAGCTGACACGGATGTCGCCGAATCTAATATTATTCATTATTTAACTCCTGTTAGTGTTCTAAATCGTTTATACGTTTCTTAAGAGCTTCCATATCTTCATCGTACTGAGCTTTAGGAACATAGTTAGCTAAATCTGCATTCTTAGCAAAATTCTGAGCTTGAATATTATTAACGTAACGAGAAGCAGCATCGCCAGGTGTTAATGCATACTGAGCTATTTCGGACTTCCTAATAAAGGCACCTAAATCACCCTTATAAGCGAAGGTTTGTGCAGACCAGCCTTTTTGAGCATAGTGATTATTAGCATCAGTCCTAGATAAATAAGCATTTAAGTCTGTCTTAAGAGCGTATTTAGATAAATCTGCTCCACCTGTACCACCGCCACCAGTTCCAGAAGGACCTTGAGGACCAGCTGGACCTCGTAGCGCTTCAAGCTGTTCTGGAGTAAAGTCGCTATACTTAAATGGTTCGCCCTTCGGACCTTGTGGGCCACGAGGTCCGATGTCCCCTTTAGGTCCTGGTTGACCATCAAGTCCACGTTCTCCCTGGATACCTTGCAAGCCTTGCGGGCCAGTCAATCCTTGTGGACCAATTTCTCCTGGGATACCTTGTAGGCCAGGATCCCCCCGCTCGCCTTTGGTCCAGGAGTCAGAGAAATATTCTGCAATTCTTCCTTAGTTGCAAACTGACTTGTATCAATTTCCGGTTTGGTTTCAAGCACTTTGTAAGCGTCGGATGATTTCCGAGTTGTCAAAAGTTGCGCCCTCGACATGAATATTCTTGATTGCTTCTGCTAGTTCAGCTTTCGTTACAATGTCAGTCAGCGCCACAATGCGTTTCGTGTCTTTCTCGATAACTGGCAATTCACTGTGTTTATCAATTTCTGATAATCGAACACCAAAAGAAAATTTCAGAATATCCGCTGATTGTAAGACTTTTTCAACGTAAACGAACCCGTCCACAATTTCATCGGTTGTAATCAAGCTAGTGTCAAATGGAATAGTTGCGATATTATCCTCAACCACACCCGCAACTTCCAAGAAACGATTTGTCGCTTTGAAATGGAATAACACGATAACTTTCTCAGCGTTGATGTTGTTCAGTCGTAACTCGATGAATGCGTTGTTTTTATCATGCGAATAAAATTCCTCTTTCACTCTGTCAGAATTATCTCGGACGTTGACACAAACGCCAGTTTGTCTTTTAATGATTTTTCAAGAGTTGCCCCCTTTCATACAAAATAAAAAAGGAAGCTATAAAGCTTCCCTTTTTTTAGTCTTCGCTTGGTTCAGTATAGGTCAATGCTCGTTCACTATCTGAAAGACCTGAAGTAGTCGGATCGTTAACGACACCAACCAAAACAAGAAACGCAAACAAGACATTGATAAACATTAGAATTTTATCGACTGTATCGCCAAACTCAAGCGAAAAATTGAAGATATTCGCAAATGCTTGCGCAAGTAGTGCCAACGCTGGAACTAAAAGCAAGCCAAAAGTTTTTGTTTTTTAGTCGTACAGACCAGTTAATTTTATTCATTGTTTTTCCTCTTTGATTTCTAGTTCGAGAAATTTCTCAAACAATACTTTGACCGCACCGTTACCGCCTAACTCAACATAACTTTCATAAAGTTTAGAAAGTTCTTCGATTTCGTGCTGATTGGTGAAGCCACGCTTAATAGCTTTTTTCAAATTTTTCTTGCAATCGAAAAACGCTGTAATCGTTGCAATCCTTTTGCCGATTAGTGTCAAATTCTCATTATTTTTCTTTTTCCAATTTTAGCAACTTCTGAGTTGATTTCTCAAGGTCTTCAATCTTGTCTGAAAAGAGTGCCAATTTTTCTTTTTCAGTTTCTTTGGTGTTTTGTGTGCTTTTGAATGAAAAGTAGCTAGGGATAATGACAACTAAAACGGGCGTTATTTTATCTATTAACGTTAGAAAGTCCAATCTAACCACCCTCTTTCTAAATTGGATGACTATTGAACAGGTTGAGTTTCTAACTCGTTAGATGGTTTAGGTTCTGTCCACTTCCAGATACCAAGCTTACCGTTTTGCTCAAGGCTTGCGAGTTCTTCAAGCGTTTGTCCTTGATAAGTGAATGCTTCATTTACTTGAATCATGACACGTTTACCTTCTTGATATTTTTCAACGTGATTAGGATTTTCAAGTGTGAAAATTTCTTGCGATTGGTAAGTCTTGCCAGTTTTACCAAGATCGACCAATTCAAGTCCACGTTTGAAGACTGTTGGATTTAGCGGGTTATCTGTATCAGTTACACGAGCCAAAACCGCCCAGTCTGCGACAGCTTTTACTTCTGCAATCTTAGCATCTTTTTGCTCAAGTTTAGCTTCATATTCTTGCGCTTGGGTTTGCAAATCTTCTTGAAGTTTCTTTACACCATCCGCCGGGTTGAACTCGGTAGTGACCTGACCAAGAACTGCCTTAATCAAGTCTTCATCTGACTCATTCATGTGATTACCAATTAACACACGGTCAAATGCCGTATATGGGTCTTCTTGACGAATAGCAACGTATGTGCGGTTGTTTTTCTTGTAAATATTTGTTAATGATTTTTGAATGTCATATATTATTCCTCTTTTTCTGTTTGTTCTGCTTGTAATTGTTGTAATTGTGCTTGTGCTTCTTCATAAAGCGCTTTGTAATTAGCGCATTCAATCGTCTTATTTGCGAATTGAATTGCTAGGTCGTTAATGATTTTTTTCTGCTTGGTTCATTATTTACCTTTCTATTTGTCGCCGTTCCAGTATTTGTAGAAATGATACGGCAATTTCGCTCCGCCATCTGAAATAACTCTAGAAATTCCAGAAAATGTCATTTTAAAAATAAGTTCTAGCGACTTGCCTTTAAATGTCATTTTTCAACACCCGATACCTCTTCTGTATGGATTTTTTTCCAGTGCCGATTTTTTTCCCAGCCCATACAATTCTTTTTCAGTGTCAAGCGATACCCCGCCATTTAGCGAATTTTTGCATAAAAATCCATGCGATTTCCGTAGAAAGTAATCGCTGTTTGAATGTTATCTCCTAAACGACCGTTCCAAATTTGGATACCAGCTGAAGTATGCTCTATCCCCGTTCGACCGTTCCGGTTGCTCATAAGTGCCGTGTAAGCAGAAGGTACGTTATTGATTTCACCTTTCCCGAAAACGAGATACTGAAGCGGGCGACCTGGAAATTGGTTTTTGATACCAACGCCCTCATTATTCATTTCAATCCAGCCAGTTTGCAAATCAAAAATCAGTAACGCCGTTTAATGATGATAGCTTACCGCCTTTGATTATGTTAGCGGTCAGACCGTCTGCGGTTATATTTTTTGCAGATACGTTGATAAGTCTAGCTTGACTTGCGTCAATCTCTCCGATGTGAGCCGTACCTATTTGAGCGTTACCAATCATAGATTTTTTAATAACGCCGTCTTTTATATAGGTTTTTTCTCCGATTGAAATTAAGCCCTCGTTGATTTTAAATGAGCCGTCAGGGTTTAGGTTGATAGCGCCTAGCACGTCACCAGCGCTATTTAAGTTACGAACCGACCATGAACCAGCAAGCTGTGTCATTTGTGTTCTAACAGCTTCTATTGGCTCGTTCGTGTCGTCGGGACATGGTTGCCACGGTCGGATTGTTGTGCCCTCATAGACATCCACATCTCCAAATAACAACATTGCATCTTGATTGTCGTTTGTGCCGTTATTATCAATCCTGATAAAGCCTTCATCACATTCCCCTGAATTAAAGGTATAATTCTTCCTAACTGCTTCATTTGATGAAAAATTTTTATGTTATTAGCCAACATTACAGATGTTGTAAATGTTTTATTTTCTCCAGATTTTCGACCAAGAAAATAGATAGTCGCTCCCGCCATGTTCCAAGTATTAAAAAGCTGTCAAAGATACCGTATAACTTGTGTTCCGTTTCAAAAAGAATCGAATAGTTGAAGCTGGGACAGCTTCTCTAGTTTTGTTGACGATATAAAAATAGATTTCTTTTATTTTTGAAGAAATAGTCATGTGTCCCAACTCGAACAGCAGGATTTTGACCGAATTCCCAATATCCCCAATTTTTATTGTCTTGCGGATTCCCACTGTTTTTTTATAAGATTCGGGCCACCTTGCGTAGAATACTTGCTGACTTCTGTTTGAAATATCTGATTACTCATAACCATGCGTGAAATGTTGTTTGGCACATCATTTTCAGCACCGCCAAAAATGCGCTCGTAAAGTTGGCTAGTTTCTCTGACTCGTTGAAAATCTGTTTGGTTGACCTTGCCAGCTATTTGACTGGATAGGTTTGTAAACCGCCCGTCTATTCCTTGCTTGTATTCAGCTAGTTTGAGTTCATTCTCTCGCTTGAGGGTTTCAAATCGTTGGTTAGTACCTTCAACATTTTCAAGATAAGTGCTTTTAGCGACATAATCTCTTGATATTGTTTCACGGATAGCGCTTGTTTGATTGGCTGTTTCTTCTCTAGCATATCGTTTCAAAGCCTCTTGCCGTCGGCTGTCTTGCCCAATATAGCTTTCAACTGCCGTCATTTTAGAGGATAATCCCTCAGCTGTTTTCTGAAATTCTGTTTTTGCTAGAGTGATTTCGCTTTTAGCGCCAGAAATCAAATTGTTTGTATCTGTTTTTAGCTTAGCAAATGTCTCAGTCAGACCAGTTACATCTTGTTTGACCTCTGATTTTGTCGCAAATCCATTCATCTGACCAGTCATTCGACTAAGGGCCTCTGTGGTCGTCCTGCGATGTTCCGAAGCTTGATTAACCTCACTTGTGACTGTTCTCTTTAGAGCGTCCAAATCGCCCGATAGAGCCGTCTGATTAGCGATAGCGTTATCTAGCTTACCGCTTTGTTTGTTAAAATTATCTGCTAATCCACCTAATGCAATATCATTTTGGGATGCAATGTATTTTGCTTCTTCAGCAAGATTAGAACTCGCACCAGCCTTTTTAAGGCTTCTTCTGCTTTGGCTTTGGCTTCGTCAACACCCGAAAGGTTGAGGTTTTCAAAACGCTTACTGATTTCGTCAATAATTGCTTGGTCGCTATTGCTTCGGATAATTTCTTTCCAAACTTCACCCGTCCAGCGTAGCATGATTGTCTGTCCCTCGTGTTCGGGGTCAGGTTTAAACCATATATCATTGACTAGCACTTTTCCCAGCGTGTGCTTTCGTTGGGTCGCTAGCATCCGTACCAATTATGATTTAAACCGTTAGCACTTGGTAGGAAGTCGGGCAAGTTCTTAAGCAAACCATTAAAAACTAGATGAAATCAATTCATCTGTTTTCTGACTTGCGATATTTTGGATTTTAGCTTCGTTACTTTCTGAAATCCTATCGCCAAGTTTAATGTCGCTTGATTCGTTGTTTAAACGGTTGAACGTGATTTCAAAAATACGGGTGTCATAATCTAGCTTCTTATCATGTCGTACTACTCGAATGGTATCGCCAATATTTACGCCTTTTAGATAAACCGTTGACGTTTTCAAGGTCAACTGTGGACGTGAAGCGTTGACTAATTGTTCGTATGTTCTACGAATTAGAACGTTAGCGTCTTCTTCTTCCTGAAAGACTACAGCCAATTTTGGCTCGCATCGTTCCGTCAGCGTTCTTGATACCGTATTTTTTCGTCATTTCGGGCAGTTCAACATATTTCTGCCCTTTTGGCTTGTCAACTGGTGCGCCTTTAGCTTTCTCCCAAACGACATTTTCAAATGTCAATCTGCGTCCGTATCCAGCTTGTCCGCCTTCGTTATTCGATGCGCTGACTTCCTCGCCCTTACCACGTCCAATTAAAGCCGTGAATAAGTTTGTGCGCTCTACCTCTTGTAAAATTTGCAAGGCATTATGTCCATAAACGACACGCTTTCCAGTAGCTTCGCCGATTTTCTGCTTAAAATCAATGTATCGTGCGCCAATTTTGTTTCCGTTCATTTCAACGAAAAACTGCATTTCTAAATTCCAAAACCTCGCAGACTTTTTCAAGGCTTCAAACGTTGAAATGTAGTAGAAGTTTGTTGAATGTTGACTTGTTTCACTAACAAAACGTGCTTGCCAATTAGTACCAGCAAGCAATTCGTTAATAACAGGTCTAGCAAATGTATTCTGTGGTCGTTTGTCTAAAACAACCGACTTTCTCAACTCTTCAATTCCGGATTGTACGCCAATCAAAGTAGTAAGTTTTTCTGAGAATTTTTGCGCAATATAGAAAAAGTGGAATTTGTGCGCATCATCGATTGACTGAATAGCCATGTATTCCACTTGTTCCAATTCTTGCGCCGTCAAATCTAACATTTCAACGGTCAATCGGTCTGATACATATTTCTCGGTTGTCAAAGTGAATTTTTGAAGCGCAGACTTGATCGCATTTTTTTTGACTAGCTTGATTAGTTGCTCGTCTTTATCAAATAAGTAAATCATCGTCTTTCATCTCTCCATTTCACTTCTTTGACTGCTGCATTCGTAGCTGAAACAGTATCACGATTTCTGACCTTGAAATTTTCTAGGTCACTAAACAAATCAAGTTCACTCAAAATGCTACGATTTTTATATAAGGCTTTTACCTCGTTTGTTTCAAATAAGATTGTAATATCTTGATTGACATCATAAGCACCAGTAAAGGAAATTATTTGTCGTCCATTCGTAATTCTGACTGCGTTTGTTGTTTTTGTTGTGGTTACAACGATTTTTTCAGGTACCACTTCAAAAGCGCCTGTCAACTCGACAATGCCAGCAGAACTTTTAGAACGTGATTTTTTAAAGCCGTCTGGAACTAGCAAAGAGAAACGGCTGACAATATTATTTTTGTTTTCTTCAACGGTATCAGCACCGTTTAAAATGGCAAAATAAGTATAATCAGGTTCATCTTTAAAATGTTACTTCAAGCATTTGTGATCCGTTCGCTTTTGTTCTTAAAAAGTTGTTCAACTCGTTCAGCTTACCTCGAAGCGCTTCACTTGTTTCTGCTTCAAGTTGATACTTGATTTCTAGCACTCGTTCAGGCTCTGAAATACTTTCAACCCAAACACCACGACGGCCAGCAATAGAGGTCGTCTTGACCTCTTGACCAATCAAACCTCTACCCGATACCGTCAACTGTCTATACCCGTTCACAATAGCGTTTACGGGTGTTCCGTTTATACTCATGTTATCGCTAGGCTCGATAGCCACGATGTCGTTATGTTTTTCTAATTTTGAATATCCATACATGGTTTTCTGCCTTTCTAATAACTTGCTAAAGTTAATTCCATTTCTTGAGCGTTTGTGATATCTTCAGTAAACGCTCTATACGTTGTATTACCCATTTTAAGAACGATGTTCGCAGATTGTTGCCCGACTGTGATTGTACCACCGTTGAAGTCAACGGATGTATCATAGCCAGTCAATCGTCCCTAATTGTCCATCTACTGCGTTTAATTCGCCTTGTAGCGTTCCTGCTAAGTCTTTACCAGTAAAGGCATCAATCGCCCCTTGTGCCATGCCTCCAACTGTCTTCATGACTGCTCCAGCTCGATTGTTAATCCCAATAATGAACCCCTCATCCGTGTATTCACCAAACTGTCTGAATACTCGTGATGGTGAGTGAATACCAAGCAAGCCTTTTGCCCAGTTAATCGCACCTCGGACTGCCCCACCGACCGCATCAATCAAAGCGCCTGCAGCGTTTCTGACACCGTTGACAAATCCCATGATTAAATTACGTCCTACATTTACTGCATTGCTAACAAAGTTTCTAGCTGCTGAAACAGCATTATCAAACCCGTTTCTTACTGCTGATACAATTCTAGAGCCAGCGTTCGTTACTGTGCTTACTACATTATTCCAGCCGTTTAGAACTACATTCTTGATGGTTTCAATAGCATTTGAAATGCTTGATTTGATATTTTCCCAAGAATTAGTTATCCCACTTTTAATTCTTTTCAAGTATTCCAGTCAAGAATGAAACAATACTGTTCCATATATTTTTGAATAATATTTCTAGTTGCTTCAAGTGCTGATGAAATACTTGATTTTATCACTTCCCAAGCGCTTGAAATTGCTGATTTTATCGCTTCCCAAATTGTTGATAAGAAAGTTGAAATAGCATTCCATGAGCTATCCCAAACACTCTTGATACCTGTCAAAGCGGTTTGTATGATTGTTAAAATTCCTTCAATAGCAATTTGAACAATGGACTTGATGCCTTCCCAAAGAGTATTAGCAACTTCTTTGATTGTTTCCCAAGCGCCTGACCAGTCGCCGTTAATAATTTGCATAACTGCCTTAATAATTCCAAGGATAACATTTAACGCTGTTTCAATAACAACTTTCAAAATATCCCATGCGACTGATACAACTGTTACAATATTATTCCAAGTCGCTTCAATGAACGGCGCTAAGAAGTTAGTGACTGTTTCAACTACTGTTTTAATAGCGTTCCAAACCTTAGTTGCTACGCTTTCAATCAAAGCGTGGTTTTCTTCCCACCAAGAAATCAAAGTACCGAAAATATCTTGAACAAACTAACAGCTTCTTGTATAGCGTTTGTAATCGCTGTTTTAACTGCTTCAAATGCTGAATTAACCTTGTTTCTAAATTCTTCACTTGTGTTATATACACCGACTAAAATAGCTATCAAACTAGCTATCACTGCGACAACAACAAGGAATGGTGCACCTAGTGAAGATACAACACCCACAATTTTAGCAAACGTTACACTTAATGCGCTACCGCCTGAGTTTAGCAATGTAAACCATGCTGAAACTTTAGATACTGCTCCAGCTATAAAGCTGATAGTGCCTACCAATTTACTTATAACAGAAATAACGCCACCTATTGCAACTAAAGCGGGGCCAGCCGATACTGCGATTAGTCCTAACCATTTCTGCCACGGCTCAAGTGGTAAGTTATCCCATATAGTCAAAAGTACCCGTCCGACATTATCTTTGAATGCCAAAATCGTGGTTTTCAAATTGTCCATCAATGTTTTAACGTCTGCTTCTGGGTCACCTAAACCAGCTACAAAGTTCTTAAATGCACTTTTCATAGCATTCAATGAACCTGAAACTGTCTTTTCTGACTCTTTTAAGAAATTCCCGTCAAATTGCTTGGTTCTATCCATAAACATCTGCATAGCCAACTCTGCTTTTTCAGCATTGCTTGCAGTTTCCCACTTTGAAGTTAAGACCTTTCTCTAAAGCATACGCTTCAAGTGTCGTAGCATTCATAGCAACACCAAGGTTATCCATCATTGTGAAGTTACCTTTAGCAGCGCCTGCAATGGACTCCATAGCCATAGTCGTATCAATACCCATAACAGATGCCACGTCAGCAGCCCTTTGCATAGCTTGTGATGTCAAATCTAGTGATTTCTGCTGGCTTATCCCTGAACCTTGGAATAGTGAAGCCATCTTGTTTGCGGTTGCCATGTAATCAGATGCTGACAATCCCATGTTTATAAGCACTTTGAGCGTTATCCTGTATATTCTTGGCAAAACTACCAAATACTACCTCAGTACCACCGATATTTTGTTCTAAATCCGCAAAAGATTTGACAATACCACCGATAGCACCAACAACTGGAATTGTGAGCCCAGCAGTCAAACCAGCACCTATTTTCATGGAAGCAGTACCAACTGCCGAAAGACTCCCACTTAACTTATCAAGTGTCGTTCCAGTCTGATTTTTCAAGCTTTGCAAAGTCATTTGTGCTTCTTTCATCCCACTATTGAAAGGTTTTACATTGGCTTTTAGTATGGCTGTGACATCAAAGCTTGTCCCTCATTAAACCCATTAGTTACCCCCTTTCTTTCATAGATTGATTGAGTCGTCTGTTTCTATCAGCTAAACTCAATCGCTTGTCTTGTTTGACTTCTTCTTTACTAAAAATCTTGTCAAACTCTTTTTTGTGATTGTAAAAATCGTCAAACGTCTTATAAGCTGACCTTGCGCTTTTGCCTTTGCCTTTGGTAGCTTGGACGGTTTGATTAAACCACGCTTGAATAGCTGAATGGTAGCGCATATCTTCTTGTTGAATAAGATAAGCCATGTTATAAATTTCAAATTCTTCAAGCGTAGTCCGTGAAGCTTCTAAAAGGTCATATTGTGTCTAGCTATGAGTAGTGCTATTGCTTCATCATAGCCAAAATTTGAACCTTGATTTTCCCTTACTCGACTAGGTTCATTGCTTTTTGAGTAGGGGAGATGCTTTTAACTCTGCCACAATTTCGTTAATTGTCTTGTCGTATTCGTTATTTAAAAATTAAATCTTCCAAGAATTTTTCAATCGCTTCATTGCTTGGTTTTTGTGCTTCGGTTACTGTTCCGGCTTTTGATGATATCCACGAAAAGCCATTGGATCATTAAGCGCTTGTCCAGCATTAAGCAAGGTCATTGCACCATATCCAGTTTTAATACCTTCCAACTCAGCAGAATGAAGTTTATTCATTTCTCGTAGAAGCCAAGACCAAAGCGTAAAGTGTAATCACGTTCTCCAATTTTTAAAATCATGTTTTTATTTCTCCTTTAGTAAAAATAAAGGGGCAAATAAATTGCCCTTGTAAATACCACTATTAAACCGGAACACCAGTCCCGTCTGTTTCTTTTTCAAGAGTGTGGTAGTTGTATTGTGCACTTTCGACCGCTTGTTTTTGAGTATCTGTCAACTTGTCAGTATGTAAGATACCGTTTCCGTCAATAGCGACTTCATAAGACAACTCAACCTTATCATCTGACGGCGCTGACAATTCAAAGTTTTTGAAGTATCCTTGATAGTATTCAACATCATACTTATCAACTCCAGCAACTTGTTTCTTACTTGCAAGGTCAACGATCCAGCACTCGATTTTATCGTTTGCTTTGAACCATTTGCGCATCTCTTTCCACATATTAACGGTATCGCCGTCCTCACGGTAAGCAAGAGATTTAAATTCTCCACTTGTTTCGCCGTCTGAAATCGAGTTAACGACTCCGTCTTTTGTTTTAGTACTTTCTACGTTTTTCTCTTGTTTGATAGAAAGTTCAGATTGGAAACGCACCTTGCCCGCATCTTGTTTCGTGCGGTCAGCGTATCGGCGGAAAAAAGCGATAACGTCTTTCCCCAAAATTAGTTCTGCCATTTATTATTTCTCCTTTTTTGTGTAATTAAAAGTAAAGTCCAGCACAATATGGAGTAACGGCTGGACATCTGTATTATCTGCGATGACTTGTTTATCTGTGTTTCGATGATTGAAGTTATATTCATGCCCCTCTTTCAAATGCTTTAAAACACTTTCAAGATAAGCTGAAATATTGTCTATTTTGGCTCTATGCGCTCGTATTCCGTAAATATGGACGGTTTGCCTTGCCGTACCAATCAAGTCGTTATTGGGCGTGTCTGAACCGTTATTCTCACCCACATACACAAACGGATATTTTGTATCAGCTTCGGGAAGATAATCGTATGTATCAACCCTTGCATCGCTGATAGCAAATATCTTTCTGAATAGATCATGGTTTGGTGTCATTTAAAGACTCCTTTCATAACATCCGTCATATCCTTTTGAAATTCTGGTAATATTTGCTCTAACATAGGTCTAAAGTGTGGTTTACCAGCCATGAAGCGTGTACCGTATTCTTGATAACCCGTATAAGATGCACTTCCTGTTATCCATGCTTCCATACCGTGATAAGTCACGTTGATATGGTCTTTCAAAAATCCAGTATCTCTTGGTGCTAGTTCCCTTGCTACTTTCTTTCCTTTTTCGCCTTTATTCTTAACAACTTGTATAGATTGTTCTACGGCTTTAGGGTGTGCGTTGTAAATCGTGCTTGTAAGTTTCTCTATGCCGTGCCATTCAATACTTGCGCCCATTTATACCTTGACCGTCCTTTTGAGCCGTACAGAGCATTTTGAAGCCTCTGTGCTATCAATCGGTTCATACTTGAAGCCGTCATAGATTGCATATAAGAACGGTTTTTGCTCTTGCTGAAATCTGCAAATCATAACGACATCTGAACGATTGCCGTATAACTCAAAAACCTTTGCTTTTTGAATATAATTCAGAAAGCACGGTACAACCTCGGATTGTTCAGCGGGACTGTTATAAGTATCCGTTACTGGATTGTACTTAGCAACGCCTTTACCCCTTACAAGTGTTATTCTGTGAGGCGTTTTCATAGGAAAATCGCCTTTCCACGTTGACGTTGTGAACCGTCAAGACCAAAATCTTTATTCAAAATAGCCATATAAGGCTTGAATAGGTTGTCAAAGTCTTGATAGGTTACTGAATAGCCGTCAACCGTTTCACTAGATACACTTTCAGAGCCTTTTCGCCCATAGAGTTTATAAACAACGTTTTCAATCATGAAATTATACTTACTATCGATATATACCGAGCCAGTAAGTGATTTGAAGTAGCTTTCAGCATCTTCAACTAAATCTTGTAACAAGTCATCTTCTTTTGTGTCGGCCGAGTCAATACCCAACCGACGCTTGATTTTAGCAAGTTGGGCATCATTCATAATTATTCCCCAGCTTCTTCTTCGATTTCTTCGACGGGTTCAGTTTTAGGCAATACGATATCACCTTGAGCGCCGTCTCGACTCGATAACGCCTTTTTTCAAAAGCGTTTTAATACGAGCATCTGATACATTCAAGTCTTGACGAGGGTAAACCTCGCCAGCTTCATAAAATCGGTTATTGTCTTTGGTATCAATGATGTTTTCTGTTACGATATAAGCCATTTAATACCCCCTTTCAAGATTAGACGTTTGCCGCATCTGTCAACTTAGCAAATGCGTTTGTCTTAGTGATCATGACTGCGATGTCCATTGTGCAACGGATTGCAATCATTTCTTGTTCAAATAGGTTTACTGGTGTTCCGTCTGCATTCTTAACAGTCGTGATTTGACCTTCTTCTGAAATCTTGTAATTGATGTTGTAAGGTACACCATAGATAAGGTGGTCGAAGTCACCAGCGAGCAAGTCACCTTTCTTGAATTGTTTTAGACTTCATGTCAACAACAACTGTTCCGTCAAGTTTGTTAGCATCTTTTGTCGTCAAAATAGTTTTCTTGTCGCCGTCGCGAGCATCACGGAGCGCTGAACGGTTAGAAACACGAGATACAAAAGCGTTGATTTCGATGTCGTCGTCCAAAAGTTTATCTTCCAATTTCAAGATGTTTTCATAAGTTACTGGTCCGCCAATAACTTTACTTGCATCTTTGGCAGCCTTAGCGACTGAGTTCGCAAATGGTGTTTCATATCCCAAAAAGTCCAGCTTCATCAATCTTAGTGTAGAACGCTTCTACAATCTGTGGTTTCATGTCTTCAAAGAATTTTTCCCAAGTGTAATTGAGCGCTTCACGAGAAGCAAGAAGAATGATACCAAGTTTATGAGCGCGAAGCGTTACTGGTACGATTTCAGGCTTGTCAGTCTTGATTGTTTCTGTTTCATTTACCCAGTAAGCTGAAACGCCGTCAGTTTGAACGTGGACTGTTTTTTCTTGTTTTCCGTCCATTTCATGATATTTTACCAAGTTGCATTACGATAGAGTTTTGAGCAACTTCTTTTCATGATGATGTCTGTAAACTCTTTGTGAAGTGTTCCGTCCGGTTTTTGTGAAACAAGGACTTTTGCAGGGTTAAAAGTTTGTACTGTCATTTAAAAATCTCCTTTAGATAATTCTTGAGTTGCGGAAAAATTTCTCCGCTTGATTGTGATTTTGAACCACCAAACGCCGTACTTACTGCGGGCGGTTCTGATTGTGTGTATTCAGACTTGATTTCACTAATAATGCTCTCAAAATCTGCAATAGCTTGTAGTGTGCCGTCTGCCGTGTCTTTGACAACAAAGGCAAGCACACGATCATTTACTGGCAACTTACGACTTGATAGAGTTTTGATAGCTTCATCTGTCAACTCTCGCTTGGTTTGTTCTTTCTCAAGTCCAGCGATTTTATCAAGCAACGATTGTTTTTCTGCTTCGGCTTCTTTTCTGCGATACTCTTCGAGTTCTTTGCCCGACAATTCGGTTTCAGCTTTGTATTTTTCTAAAGCCTTAGCAATAGCTTCTTGCGTTGATTGAGCGTGTTTCTTTTCTGCTTGCTCAAGTCTGCGTTGCATTTCGGCAACTGATACTGTTTTTTCAGTTTCTTGTTTCGGAGTGCTAGCTTGTTCCTCAACCGTAGTGTCCTGAACTTGTGTATCAACTGTCTGTGTTTGTTCTTCTGCCATGTTTGGCTCCTTTCTCTACGCTTTAACGAGCAACCCCCTCGAACTCATGCGTCTTTTAATGTCATAAGCACGGTTTGGACAATATAAAAACCGCATCAATTCTGATACGGTTAAGTAACAATATTAAGCAGCAGTCTATTCCTGCCAGTCAAGATGTTGGATCACCTACTTTCTTTTCTTAAGCTCTTTGTTTAAGTTTTTCATAAACAAAAAGATAAAAGATACAAGCAATAAGAATACCAACCAACCAAAGGCGATTAATACCCATTCCCAAATAAACATCAGCTCCTCCTTTCTGAGCATACAAAAAAGCACTTAGATTTCTCTAGGTGCTTAATGTTTTTATACTATACTGCGTAATCAAAACCAATTTTTAGATTTAATAGTATCGAACAAATCCAAAAATAGACTTAGGAGTTCCTTGTTTAAAAAGATACAAGAGGCTTATCTTGATCTGGATAAACTCGGTCAACCCACTCGTCAATTTGATTATAAAAAAATTAACAATTCTTTGTTTGGAACAGCCATTACTTCCATCTCAATACCTCCTTTACCTTTTCTAGTAATATCTTATCAATTACATCGTCTCCAATAACCCCAACTTCTGCAACAAGTTCATTGATATTGTTGTGATACATAAAAGGCGTTGTACGCATTCAAGCTAATATTTTTTTCAAGTAACTGCGATCTATAGCTTTGTTGTTGTTTTTTACATAAGTAACTAAATCTGAGTTCAACTCAATCATCGCTTGTTCAATATTATTATAGCGCTTTTTATTTGCTTTGTAAAATATTTTTTGCAGAATCCCAATGTTTTTATGAGTCAACTCATGAATAAGCGCATCTCTGATATTTTTTTGAAGCAAAAAATCCATCCGATAAAAATTCTTTGAACTCTTTTTCAGAATGGAAATCATCACTTATAAACAAAGTGTCTTGTTTATAATCATACCCTGCTAAAACCAGGAAGTCTTGATTTTTTAAAAATACAACAGTTGGTTTCTTATAAAGTCCAGTTCTTGAAAAAAACAGTATTAACATTTAAAACCGCATCTCGTATTTTCTTTGTGTTATCTTGTACCCAAAAATCAAAATCCGTTCCATTCAATTTCTTTGTTTTAACTCTGATATCATTTCCAACTGCAAAAGAGCGTTGCTTAGCCATTAAGTCCATTATAAACATATCCTGATTATACACTTTTTCATCATCAGTTTCAATAGTAGCATCCCAAAGTTCATACTCATCAAGTGTACTTCCGCCTGCCTTGTAATCCATCTTGATATGTCCATAAGCTGAACATCTGCAATTTGGATGCATCGGGAACATATTTACGCCCTTTTCGACTTTGTCGATAGGAATTGCCTTCTTATCAAGAGGCCTACAAATGTCACAAGCTCCAGGCTCTGCAACATAAATCATATGAGTAAAGCCGTTATCTTTTAGTACGGCGTGGTCTGTGTCTGCGTTTATCCGTGCTATTTCGGTTTTTAGTAGCCGTTTAGCACTTGCCTCACTAGTGTTATACCGTTCAGCAAGTCGCTTCATCTCTTTTTGATAACCGTCCATATCCGTGTATATACGGTTTAAAGATGCAAATACATCCCTTTGTAGCATCGACTGGAGTCCATTCTTGCCCCAAACTCGACTCGAAAAGTTCTGTCCGTAAAAATCAGCGTCTAAAATCGCTTCTAAGCGCTTTGTCGCTCCTTTGGAAGAAATACCCAAGATACCCGCTTGACGCTTGTATTCAGCTAAATATTCGCTCCTACGCGACTTATCAAAGACTTCATCAAGGTTACTTGTCAAACTGTTAATTTCAAGGTCTAACTCGGCTTTTAAAAGTTCAAGCCTACTGACTTTCATTTTCAAGTTGTAAACTCGTAACCATGTATTCGTCTTATGACTGAAATCTTTTTCTTTAACGGCCTTTCTTGCTTTTTCTGCAAACTTCGTAACGTCAAATTCAGAAGCACGTTTCATGGCTTCTTGTTTTGTTAAACCCTCACGTCCAGCATATCCAAGATAAAACTTATCAATCTGCGCTTGTAAGCGGTCATGGCTCTCTTGATATAACTGTGTTATCAGCTTATCTCGGTCTATATCACGCTTTATCAAGTCAGCTTGCGCCTTACGTTCTGCGTTATATAAACGGTTATCAGCTTTCTTGCTCATTCATGCCACCTACCAACTGCATGATTTCATGGTCACTTGCTCCGCTTTCTTTCAAGATGCGTGATTGCTCTGTCTTGTAATCTGTAAAACTTGCATTGTTCATCAATGTTTCTTGAGATACAACTCCGCCTGCTTCGATATACGCTTTAATTTCATTCCATACATCTTGAGGAATATTCGGGTGGAAAGTAAAGGTCAGCTTGTCAGCTTCAATCAAAGGTTTATTGATAGCCTTGTGAATGTTGCTAATCAATTCATATCTACGACGTAAAGCCTTAGTAAAGAACGTTTCTTTATCCTTACGTACTTGCTCAAGGCCAATCATCTTATAAAGTAATGCAATGCCCGATGAAGTAGCATTGAAGCGGTCATCTTCAAGGTTAGGAATACGACTGAAACGATGAATGTCGTTTGCTAAACGGTTTTTATAGGCTTCTGTGCCGTTTACATCATACTGTTTATAGATATACCCAGCATCTGCGCTTGTTTGTTGTCCATTTGCGCTGATACCCGTTTGAAGCATCATCATGTTAGCATCTTTCATTTTAGCGTATTTTTCATCACTTATGTTGATAGCTTCTAAATCACCTTTGATAACTAACATTGCATCGTTCAAGTCTGACATATAATTGGCCGTGTCAGATTGCCCAGCATCGTAAGCATCAATCAAAGGGATTTCACTTTCAAAGTCACCCATTCGATAGCGGTTATTCCACCATTCAACCACTGGTACGTCTTGTATTCGTGCTTACTAGTTGTATCGACAATCAAACGTACTGCATTTGTTGAATAAGGTTTAAAAGTAATCACTTGGTCTTTAGTATAGACGGTCATGTTCACTTTATCTGCAAATACTGGAAGATGCACGGCGCAAATGATATTCTGCTCGACTGTTAGATCACGGATAACAAACATTTCAAGCGGGTTAATCAATACAACCCTGTCCATTCCATCTTTATCTCTGAAATGATACTCAAAAGCACGTCCAAAGATTGAAGCATCCAATGCTAAATCACCATTTAATGCGTTGATGTCATTGTTCCACTCAATCTCTTGAATAGTTTCAAGTTGTTTTCCGTCTGCCCCTCAAGAATACCGACTGAAACGGGGTTACCGATAACATAACTAGTCGCAAAGCTAGAAATATATCCGCCCCATTTATGACGTACACGATAATCTGCCTTTTCGTTATCTAGTCGCCTGTGTCCTGACAAGATGCTGTAATTGTCGCCTTTAGCATATGATGACAATACTTTCAAGCGCTTTTGCTGACTATTAAAGAAAGTATCAATCATATCTCTAAAAGCCTTCTTACCGTTCGCAGTATCTAATAATTCACCACTTGAAACATATCTGAATTGCTCGTTTGCGATTGTTCCAAAGTATAGACTGTCAAACCTTGTTTTTGTGTGCGTGTCTATACCATACTCAAACTCATTTACTTTGTCCACTCTCTACCTCCTGAACATTTTATTGATTTTGCTAATTGTCTTATCAACGTCCATATCTTTTCTCGCTTGATATATCCTATCTTGCAATGCGTATCGTATAGCATCTATGCAGTGGTTGTAGCTATCTGGCTCGTTGATATACTCGTTTGTCTTTCTGTCTTTCTTCCAAGTGTAGTTTTCAAGTTCTTCAATCAACTTTACGCATCTTTCATCAACTATCCAATCATACTGTAATAGATATTGGATACCTTGCATGACTGAGCCAGCGCCCTTTTGAACGTCAATCACTCGTGGAATACCAAGGTTACGCAACTCTTGATTAGATTTCTTTTCTGCGCTATCTGCTCGTATCTGCTCTTTAGCATATCCAAGCGCCTTGATTGCTTCTGCTATCTTGTCGTTGGTTAACCCTTTTCTGACAAATTCCTCAACGACATATAAACGCTTGTTTTCGTCGTCTATTCTTACATGAAGCAAGGCTGACGGGTCATTGATAAAACCATAGTCAAGCCCAAAATAAGCCGGCAAATGCGCCAATTCTTCCTTGTTAAGCAGTCGCTTTTCATACTTAGGGAAAATCAGCTTATCAAGTGTCGCAAACTCGCCTAAAGCATAGATTTTGTAATATGCTTCGTTTCTGTTTGCTAGTTCTTCGATATTCTCGATTGTCACTTGATCTAAAAAGCGATTGTCTTTGTATGAAGTATGGTAAACAACTGTATTTTTAGGTTTATTCACAAAAAAGGCGTTATAAGTCCAGTTCACTTTAGAAACGGGGTTAAACATTAAGAATATTTGTTTATTTAAGTGTTTCTTATCCCTTAAACGCAAAGTTAACTGTGTATAATCATCAAGAGTGAACTCTGATGCTTCTTCCATGACTACGTCTGATATGCCTTTGATTGACTTGATTTTTTCAGGATTGTCTAAACCTTTAAATATAAACTGTGCGCCGTTTGGCAATTCAATGCGGTATGCTGAATTATTAACCTTGCACTTATCAAGCAACTGCCATTTTTCCAAGCATTGCTTCACGTCTTCAAAGATAGAATCGTAAACCGTAGCGCCTACCTTACGCAAAAATAAAACCTTGCGTGGATACTTCCAATCTTGACAAGCCTTAAAGACAACCTTTTGTATCACTCCGTGACTTTTACCACTAGAAGCACCGCCATAATGAACTTCAGTAAACGTTGAATAGTCGTATAGCTTATCAAAGATATGTTTGTTAAAAACACGGCTAGGATGCTCAATAATGATATTGATTTTAGGTTTATTCTTCGTCAGCATCCCAATCACCAACTTTTATGTCGATTGTGCGGGTTGTTTGTTCAATTTCTTGTTTATCTCGCCATTCGTTGCGTTTTCGGTTTTTAAGCCAAAAGATTTGCGCCGTTACATTTGGTTTACTATATTTTTTTACCGTTACCACTTCACCAGTATTTGTGACAGTTTCTTCTTCATAAACAAAACCTTTAGCTGATTCAAATAAAGCATTTTCTACTTCACGATCAACTACTTCTTTACTTCGCTTTAGGACGTCCGATAAGTCCGGAAATCTTTTTTTCCAGTCTTTGAAAGTCGAGTAAGCAATGCCCATGTTTTTTGCTATCTGTTCATCAATTAAACCGTCTTTTGCCCACCCTTCAATTTGTAACAAACCCTCTCTAGTTAGCCACTCTGTGTACTTTGCCACTCTGACCACCTCCTCACCTCATCAAGTGGAAACAACTTCATTTTTAGAACTTGTTCTAACAAGTGAGATTTTAGTTTTAAGATGAGTTTTGCAGATTGTCGCTTAATGATTTTTGAATCACTCATCAAATAACAATAAGCAATATTCAACAAACACGACTTAATCATTTCTTCGTAATTGTCAACATCAACTTTTTTAGTGTTTTCTTTTCCGACAAATTCAATGAATTTTTTCTGTCTATCATTCAAAACAACATCTATATAAATATCCTTAACTACTCCGTCTCCGCCGATTGTTAAATTGTACCCATTTTCAAATGTTTTGAATTTTTCAATGTAAAACACTTCTAATTGACACAATTCTTCATGCGTTTTTGCTATATCTAGTTCACTTATAGAAAAATTGCTTGCGCCATATTTTCTAATAGCTTTTCCTATATATGAGTTGGCTTTTTTATGTTCTTCAAATCTTTTGTTCATTGTTCGTGTGGTGATACCAATATACTTTTTACCATTCACCTTATTTTCAATACAATAAACATATCCGTATATATTGTTTTCAAATCCCACTTTCCACCACCTCATTTCTACAAACAAAAAGCCAGCTAAAAGCTGACAAATGGAGTAACTAAATAAAAACGGTGTTAGGAAGTTTAGAGATATATGAAACTATAAAATTAAAAACGCAAAGGAAAAATCAACAATGAATACTTTCCTAACACCGCAAAAATATAATAGGAGTCTATCAGTCATGCTTACCGCTTTTGCTGATACCAACATAATATCACTTTTAAAACTATCAAATACTATCGTTGTTATCAAAGATTTTAGATATGTTTAAAACTGCCCTATCTCTAGCACGTTGGATAGTTGCAGGGCTACAATTTAATTCTCTTTCTGTTTCACTCCAGCTTAGACCGTTGATATACAACAAGCGCATCACGATATTTTCAATCGGGTCTTCTAATGACTCAATAGCTTGTGTCAAATCCTCTTGTTCTTTTTGCTCTTGTTCTATCTGTTTGTATAACTCGTCTATCTTATCCGTGATTTTGATATTTAAATCTTCTGTGCGATTATCATTGCTTAGGGGTTTTAGGCATCCCTGTTAAATGACTGCCCTTTTTACGATACCCGTTCTTAAATCTTGTATCTCTCTATGAATTGACCGTATTTTTGATATTTTTTTAATTTTTAATTTTTAAGTTTTCTTTTGTAATTGCACTCTCACTCTCCAATTAAAATATTTAACGGAAGATTAAAGTACGTCGCTACATCTTCCACTTGATAAAAAAATTAGGCCTTGCCTTACACGTTTTCCCATTTATAAATATCTGATTGAGCGTATCCTAAGATGTCACTTAGTTTTGCTTTGTGATAACTTACTATCTTTTCGTTTTTGTTTTAGCATGAATGCAAAAACGTTTACTCTGATTATCATTTAATCTTTGCTCGTAGTTCATCAGGTAATTCCTCCCACTTCACAAAAACTACCATCAATCCATAGACCTTTTGCGGTCTTTGATTTCTTGATAGGCCAGTTCAAAACATTCATCAAAGTCATATACAAGATTTTTTTAGATAACCAATACATCGCACCAGATTGTGTCTGCACATTTCCTTACTTGCAAGATTCTGAGATAACTGAAATTCACTGATATTAGCATTCATTAAGTTGAAACAATCAAGTACATCTTTTTACTGATATTCTCAGACTCTTTAAAAATCTGATTCACATCTTCCTTAATTAATAAGGCCAGACTGACAATAACGACTGCACAGTCTCCGATGCTGTCTTTAGTTAACTGCTCATTCTTCTTTAGATAACCAGCGCATAACTCACCAAATTCTTCACTGAGTTTTAGTGATTGCTTGTCTAATCGTCCACCGTTCTCAAGATCACGGTCAATAAACCATTGTTTTACATTTTCTAGTGTGTTCATAATAACTCCTCTTCATCATCTTCTATTTTTATCAAAGCTCTTCTTTCCGGGAAATGCGTTTGGTGCCATTTTCTTGAATACTGTTTTTAGGCACTAGCTAGTGCCAGTATATTCGCTTATTTCGTGTAATGTTCCCATTGTGACAAATGTATCCCCTTGATATAAAGCCCAATCTCCATTCCATTTTTCGTCAACTACCATTCGATTCCCCTTTCCACTCTTTTGACTAAGCATTCACTACAAATACCATTTTGAAATACACAATCATAATCTAACTTGTCTTTCGAAGAAAAAACTTTCTACAATCTTCACAATCTAACTTATTGTTCATTTGATTCTCTTTCTAAAGCTATTCCAATTTTCTCGTTATAGTAACTCAAAACCTTGCTTTCTAACTTTTTTAATTTGTGTGATATTATCTATAAAAATCCAAGCCTGCGCTCATTTTATCCAATAACTTGACCGTTTTTAATTGGTATTTTTATATCAGGTACATCAATCGTCATTTTTGACAGTCTAGCTAGCGATAAGCCTGGTTGATTACTACCATCAGCGCACCGTTCTATCTCATTGCGGTTCATCAGTAGCCAATGAAATAGATAACGCTTGTCTATCATCTCTTTCGGTTCAACCTTTAAACTATCACTATCCATCCAAAACGGGTCGATGTGAAAATAAACAGCCCCAACTGTACCCTTACGAGTTAAGCGAATTGTATTTCTCTCACAATTGAACTTATCCGTTGTGCCTTTTGGGTTCATGCCAGCGCCATAGATAAAATAAGGCCCATCTGTTGCTTGTGTTCTAGTACCTGAAATAAGCTCGCAAACTTCTAATAACCCATATTTTGTTATATTGTCTGGTTTCATTCGATTCCAACCATGAAATTATAAGCTAATAGATAATCATCTAAAACTTTGTGACATTTTTGTGATGAATGATTTTAAATCAATATCTGCATTAAAGAATTGAATCAAGACTAGTTGACTTGCTAAATGTTTTTTTCAAGGTGGTCAATCGCCATTTGATCTAATTCAGCATTTACTTTATCAATGTCTATCTCTTCTTTCTCTACTGGTTTTCTTTAGGGTATCACCCAACTGAAATCTGAATTTAATTTATCAGATTCTTTATATTCAATTTTTGAGTTTTTGCAATCATAAATTTCTTTGGAAATTTCAGGAGTATTCTTTCTTTGTCAATTACTAGAATATGACATTGATAGGAGTATCTTCAAATCCATTTTGAATCTCATTTAATTCAACTAAATTGTTACCAACCAGCTCTCATTTTCTTTTTCAGATTGACGATAAGCAATACCAGGGAACATAATATAAAATCCGTAACGCTTAGTATAATTCATGGACTTCAGTAGAAAGATATCATCCACAACACCTGATTTTTTCCACGGATATAATTCTTTAATAGCCTGTTGGTCTTCTTCTGGTAACTCTTTGAGTTTTAATGAATAAGGTGGATTCATTGCAATTGCATCAACCTGGATATCAGATTGATAAGTAAAGAAACTTTGATTATCAACTGTTGCATGTGGAAAAGTTTGTTTTTAAAAGCTTCACAACTTTCCTTTGAATTTCTACTGCATGAAAATCAGTCATACTGATAAACTGCTCCAATTGTCCAGAGCCTGCAGCTCCATCAAATACAGATATATTTTCACCACAATACTGCTTTACTTTTTTAGCTAAATATTCACGTAAAGGCTTCCCTGTCACATACTCAGCGAATTTATTAGCTTTCTCACGGTTGTTATGTTCTACGAACGTCATAACACCACCTCTTCTCCTATTTCAATATTTTTATATCGTTCTTCACTCACTACAAACACATTCCCGTTTACTGTGATTGTGAAAAGACTGCCGATTTTTCGTTTTTCTGTAACCTTACCAGTGATAGCGTATTTATTATCAGCATGATAAACTAGCAAGGGTTTCTGTTGCATGAATAACAAGCAAGTAGCGATAAGCGACCATGCTAGAAGAAAGCGAATTAGTGTGTCTTTCATTCTACTTCCACTCCTAACTTGACCAATTGCGCCTTTAAATCGTCAATAATTTGTTGCAACGCTTTATTGATTGCGTCTGACAAATTTTCAGACGTAATATACATTCGATCAGGTTCACTCATAAAGAAATATTTTTCAATTATTAATCTGAATTTGTTTTTGTTGCTTTTTTCTTTAATGAGTAACATCTTTTCGAGTAGTGTTGGCTTCCAGTTAATAAACCGTTCCAATTCTTCAATTTGTTGTCTGATTTCTTCTGCTTTTTCAGATTTTCAAGGTTCATTCTTCCACCTCCTCAACTGTGAATTTAATTCGACGGCTTCCGATGTTGAAGAAATTATCAACAGCTATTTTCTTATCACTCGAAACAATACTCATTGCACCTTGCATCACTTTTTGACCAAAACAAAAATTGGTTTTCGTAAAATCGCTTTTCAAGTTCATCTAATTTTTGAAAAGGTGATACATAATTTTGTTCTACAGCCATCTCTTCTTCAAATTTTTTCTTTTCTTCTTCTGGAGATAACGAATGATTATAGATTTCTGGAAAGTTGAGTTCTTTCAATTTTTCAAGACCTCTCATCATCTCTGCATAAGCATTTCTTTCTTTTGCATGTTTCTTATAATTTACAACACCTGGTTGATGAGTTGCTAAGAATTTAATCTCAGCATTAGTTAATTTGTACTTGATACACATCTGAGCATCTATCCAAAAAACATCTGCATCTCCCCTATGCCAATTAAAGTCATTTCTCTCTATATCCAATAGCAAGTCAACTACTTCTTGACCTCGTTGGCTGTCTAGCAGTTCATTGCCAACAGGCCTAGTCGCCATGACTTCAGCAATCCATTCTAACCAAACTTCATCTTCCATCATTCTGTCACCTCCTCAACTTCAAACAAAGGACTGTTAAACACTTCACCAAAGCCTGCTTCTTCTAATTCTTTTCGGGTAGCTTTATAATTTCCAGCTGTTATATTTTGATTAAAATAAAATTTTCCCCCTAATGGTGCTTTAACCAAAGGTTGCCCATTCTTTAGCTTCACAATATACTGCTTTTCTTTCTCGACCTCGTAGCCATACAACTTCATCTTGATAAGTGTTTCCACAGGTTTATTTACAGTCTTACCTAACCACTGAGAGAAGATTACATTTTCTTGTTTTTTAGGTTCAAGATTATACTTCATCCAATCCCAAATATTATACTCAAGATTATCTTTATGCTCTTCATACCAATCTGCCACAAACTGCGGTACTTTCACTTTTTGCGGTTTGTCTAGTTGTCTTAAATCTTTCAAAACTTCAGACGTATCAACCCTTCTGAAATAGCTATGATTCAAATACTCGTATTTCTCAATCAATTCTTTAATATTCATCTTCTTGTTCCTTGTTATATCTTTCTACCAATTTATCTAACCACGGCCAAACATCAGGTTCTTCAGTGATTGGCTCAACATCTCTTTCTTGCAACCAAGCGGAGAAATTCACCACGTTATCAATATAGATTGTGTCATAATCGCCCCAATCCCAAGCAGTCAATTCAATCTCTGTTTCTGTTCCGTTTTCATCTTCAACCGTGATTGAACCATTTTCAACCCAAGCAGTACCATAACATAGATCACAAGTCCCCGTTTGTTCTTCTTGAAAATCTGAGTTATATTCTGTTACTTTATACTTCATCTTCCAACTCCTTTAACTGTGATTCCATCTTCTTCAACTGCTTTTTCAAATACTCTCTGTGTGCTGTCCTATTCTGTGCTACTGACTTCTCACAAGGTTTTGAGTATTCAACTATATCAGCTTCTGTTTTCTCGATTGAATGCTTTAATGCTTCAATCGTTTGTTTCTTGATGCTCATTAAATGCCTCTAGTAATTCTTCGTTAATTTCTTCAATTCCGTATGGCTCAAATGCGTGGAAGTAAAATCCTTGCTTTTCTAATTCTCCACGTTCTCCCGTTGCATATCTCAAAAATAGCAATTCACGACAAACTGGACATTGCCTTTTATTCTGCGTAGGAAACGCTCTAACTGTTCCACTAAATCCACAATAGGCACAATCTAGCTTAACTTTCACTCGCTCGCTTTTTTCCATTCGATAATCTCCAATTCAATTCTGTATTTTTTACTTCCGGACTCTCCACCGTGCCTAAAGTCTGTTGATTTGATAACGTGAAAATTATCATCTGTCCAAAATTTCGCATCCGTCAAGCCGTCCAATAGCGCCTTAGTCGTAGGCGACCAGTTTGGCGGGTCGTATATGCGATTAGTTGGGGCGAATACCCAAACAATCACTTTGCAAGGCTTATTTTCGTTAAAAGGTAAGCCAAAGTAATCTAGTAGAGTATTCCGCCCTTCATAATGCGCTAACTGTCGTAAAAACTTTGTGATTTTAGCTTTTCGTTGAAAATGCAGTCTGTCATTCGCTGAAATCATCTGCTTTCTGTCAAGTTCAAATTTTAAAATTAGTTTTTCCATGATCTAACCTTTTTAGAACGGTAGCATATCATCTGAAATATCAAGCGGATTTGTGCTTGCATTTCGTGAAAAGTCAGGCGTTTGTTGTTGCGCTTGTCGTTGTTGCCCTTGTTGGTTGCCTTGTCCTTTACTTTCTAGTAGCTGGAATGTTTCTGCGACGACTTCTGTCACATAGACACGTTGACCTTGCTGGTTATCGTAACTTCGTGTCTGAATACGTCCAGTAATTCCAATCAATGCGCCTTTTTTCGCCCAATTCGCAAGGTTTTCCGCTTGTTGTCGCCACATCACGCAATTAATAAAATCAGCTTCACGCTCGCCGTTTTCATTTTTAAACGTGCGATTGACTGCAAGGGGTAAACGTAGCGACTGCCACGTTTGACGGGGTATAACGTAGTTCTACGGTTTTTGTAAGACGTCCGACAAGTACGGTATTGTTAATCATGTTTTAGTTTCCTTTCAATTTGTTCAAAAGCATATCAGCTTGTTCTACTTGTGATTCTTTAATTTGTTTGTAATCCACAACTCCTAAATGTTGCAAGAACCATTTCACAATAGAGCCGTCTTCTTTTCCTTTTTCGGTTGAAATTTTAGCAATTTCTTTCAAATAGTAGTTTGCTTTCTCAACTGAGATAACGGGTTCATCTTTTTTTTTTGTTTTTGTTGCTGGTTGCTTTTTTGTTTGCGTTGCTTCGTTACCGTCATCGTCTTGGTCGCTTGTTATCCCAAAAATAGCTGATAATGCATAGCGTTTAGCGTAAGTGATAGCTGAGCCGATAGATTGTGGGTCGTTTTTAACTGGTTTCATTTTGATTGGATCATATTCAATCCATTCTCCCGACTCATGCATAACAAGTGTCCCAACCGTTACATTCCCGAATTCATCACTTGACGGGAATTGTGTAAATGATAAGCCGTTCTTACTTGCTGACTCTGTGATAGCTTCTACCACATTTTCAAGTGGGACATACTTACTTTTAAAAAATGGATTGTTTGCATCTTTTAAAGGTTGTTTCATTTCTTGTTGAGTTTTCGCAAAAGCCTTGCTAAACTCTGTTAATGTTTCTGATTTTTTCATATCTTGACTCCTATTTGATACTCAAATTCTTACGTTCTACCAATTCAGCACCCAAAATTTCAAGTCCATTTTTTAAATCTTCTTTCAAGCGCTTCTTATCAGCTTTCCACGTTGCGACCTTGTAGCTTTCAGGCAATAGCAAGTCGTCCACTTCCACGGCTTCGGATTTTCTAAACGACACTTTAAATAGTGGAGTGTCCACTCGTTCGTGTCCAGTAATCACCATGCTATCTTTTAGCGTTTCTTTCAATCGCTCGTTCTTGCGTTCGTCTGCTTTATTGAGTTCAGTTAGTCGCTTGATCTCATTCTTGCGTGCTTCCATATCTGCTTCGGTATTCTTGATAACCTTGATATAGTTTTCTACCTTGTTTTCGTAGTCACTATTCCAGTCCATGCTATCAAGCGTATCTAGTTTTGTTTCGTCGTCCAAGTCCATGTTGTAGATGTCAAGGAATTGTCCTGTCAATTCGTATAATGTCGCCATGTTTATTCTCCTTATGCGCTCCAGTATTCTTTCAAGTCAACGGCCATGACCGTAGCTAAATTTTTCTGTTCAGTCAAAATCTGTCTGCGATATGGCGCAAGTCCAGCTTGTCGCTCGTCTTCATTGCGTGGTAAGTAATATCCGCTCGGTTGCGTCTTCTTTGCTACGATTGGATGTTTAAAATTCACTCGTAGGCTTTCAATCACTTCTTCCAAACTTCGTTTTGACAGTCCAGTTTCTTGTCGCACCTTTTCAGCTTTGATTGGTTCTTCAAAAGTTGCTCGGTTGACAATCAAATTTAATACGTTTGTTTCGATTTTGCTCATTTCTCTACTAATCATATTCCCTCCCGATGAATACGCATCTTAATTCTGTACTTCCGCATTTTCCACACTCAATAGGCGGATAACTATCAATCACTTCAAATTCATGTCCACAGTCACAACATCCACAATCCCAAATATAAAGGTTCATTGTCATTGCTCCTTTGGTTGCGGTAATGCTAGTAAATCAGGTCTAAGCCCCTCTGGTTTTTGTGTGTCAAACGTGAATTTTCTATCGCAATTACGGATATTTTGTCTAGCGATATTATTGAATTGATTTCGCCCTTGTTGGTAAACGTCAATAATTGCTTGATCTAGTCTTTCTTGTTCTTCTTTTTGTCGTCGTGCTTTCTGCTCGCTATTTGCAATCAATAGTAAAGTAACGAATAAACAAGTCATGATTGTTGCAATTCCTAAAAATTGGCTTGCTAAAGTTGGTTCTGTCATTTTCTATACCTCTAATAGTTTCTCAAGGTCAGCAATACGCTGATACAAGATTTGATTTTCTTCTTGTGCTGCAATCAATTCACGATTTAAGTCTAATGCGACTAATCTCCAATCTTGATTGATTTCAATTTTGGTTGTGTTAAAAAACCATTTTGTAAGTCTGTCTAGTAACTTCATGCTAAAACTCCTAATTGTTTTTCTTTTTTCAAGTTTTCCAACATTTCTGGTAATGTTTCTTTTTTTAGATCGATAACGATTTCTGCTTTTCCATTTAACAAACAATCGGAAACCTTCATAATTGATAAACACTAGCTTATGTGTTGGATTGTCAATGAACTGTTTAAAATCGGGGTGTTCTCGCATCTCAGTAGCCCAAATTTTAGCAGTTCCAACTGTCAGACCTTCCCACATTTGGCAAAGGTGTTTGTAGTCACCATGTGTGGCCTTTTCGTTAATTCCTACTGGCTTGTAAGTGATTTCTGTTTTAGGCATGGATTTTCCTTTCTTTTTGTGATATAATTCAGTTAGTTATTTTGGTAAGCGCCTGACTTCTGTTGGGTGCTTTTTGGTTTAGGAATTTTACTTTCCATAGCCCTGAGCTCTATCTCATGGCTAACTTGTTTTAATAGCTTCTCACACGCTATTTTAGCTTCTCTGTATGTTGTGTTCTCTCTGATAAAGTAATCAGCGAGTTCTATGATTTTATCTTCCATTCAACCTCCTATATCAGTCTTGAGACCGATGTGATTCCTCCTTGATTTGATATAATAACTTTTGACTAGGACCTCTCACCGTTTTAGTCAAAATTCTAACAGAAAGGAGGAATCTTATGGTTTTAATCAATCAGATGTTACCAGATGAAGTATGTTTTTTATCCCACCGTTTTTCAAGCTCAGAATTCAAAAGAATAGAACCAAAATCGAAAGCTCTTTTGAAATATGCAACTTCAACAGATAACGAGACATTTATAGACTTGGTTATAGTTTATGAAGATGGTCTAGTTATTATGCATAAAAGTGAGACGTTTGAAATATGGGCTAATAAAAACCTAACTAACACTATTGATGGGGAAGTTATTGTGACTTTTGAATAAAGAATTTCCCAGATTCTAGATCAAAAAGATTTCCCATTTTTGAGATAAGGACTTGTTTTTACAGGTTCTTTTTAATTTCATATTTTCTCCTTCCCCTTTCTGCAAAGTCCTAAATTGAAATTTTTAAATTTCTCTTTATTTATTTAGAGAAGTAGGACTTGTTGTTAGTTAATTTATTGTTATTTAATACTTGTTGTTAGTTAATATTTATTAGTGCCTTATTTTACTTATTTGTAAAATACAGATTTGTAAAATACAGATTTGTAAAAGTCGAAATGTAAATATCAAACTGTGGATAACTTTTGCAAAGCATCCTCCAATCTCTGCAACATAATCTCAAATTGAAAATCGGTAATTTTGATATCTGAGAAAAATCTGAAAGTCTGAACTCCTCGACCTCTACCGAGGCTTTTTGACAACTCGCATATAACCAGCATCCTCTAGTTTTTAGATGACGGTCTATCATGTCACGGCTAACATTTTAATCGTTTAGCTATTTCTCTGGATAGACAAGCCAGTTTTCTTTATTGCTGAGAATAACCATCAATATCCCAATCGTGGCAGGGTTCAAGTTCTGGATCTCAGAAAAATCGTTTTTACTGCTGTATAATCATCAGTTGCATTTCTGAAAGATTAGTTGAACATTCAAGTTTTTAAAAATCTGTCATGATTTCTCCTTTCTATTTTTCTCAATCTCTTTCTGCTATAATGTAAGCAGAAAGGGGGTGAAGTTATGAGTGATTATCAGTTAGAAGCTTCTTTAATTATCCTTGGCAAAGAGTACGAAAGAGCCAAGAAAGATGGTAAAGAAAGCTTTAGTCTTCATATCTCTTTTTTTGATGGCGTAGATACTAACTACCATCTTCAAGAGTTTGCAAAACTATATCCCGTAAGGATTGCCCGTTTGAAGCCTGACCGAATAACTTTTCTAATAGACTGACTTCGTCTAATGGAAACGGATTGTTTTCTATCATGTCGTTGAAAGTCAATAACACTTCGCAATCTTTGTTTTCAAAGTGATTGATAAATTCCACCCTCTCTACTCCGTCAAGAAACATTCCATCAACGAAAACTGCAGGGTGGTTTTTCGTGCGGTCAATAACACATCATGTTCTGACGTTTTGACTGAAATAGTTCTGTTAGTTGCCATTTGTTGCACCCTTTCTTTAGATAGACAGTTCTAATCTTTTTAGAAATGATTTCTACATCTGAGTCGTCCATTTTCAACTGGTCGGCTTTTTGATTTAAACGAGCTTCGACGGCTTGGTTAATTTCAAACCATTCACGTAATGTAAATTGGCTTCTGAATCTCAGAAATTCCTTTATTATTTCTTTTCGTTCTTTCTTTCATTCTGTCTTCTTTCTATGTTCATGTTTCATGAACTTTATATTTATAAGCCGGGATATCTTTTTGGATTAACTTCTAAAATTTCAACTGCTTTTGAAATTTCGTTATCTTTCCAAGATACCTTGTTATTCAATTTCAACGAAATACTGCGTTCAGATACGCCCATAGCATTTGCGAATTCTGCTTGTGTTCCGAATTTTTCAGTAATTCGTCCTAACAATTTTGAATAATCGTTACTCATATATTCTCCTTTCTATGTTCATGTTTCATGAACTTTTTATGAATTAAGTATATCATGCTACATGAACTTTGTCAACAACTTTTTCATTTTTGTTGAACTTTTTATTTTTATTTTTTTATTTTATGTGTTATAATATAGTAGAGATAAGGAGATGAACACAATGAGAAAATATGAAACATCTGATAGGCTAAATCAGTTAATGGCCGAAAGAAACTGGAAACAAGTAGATATAATCAACAATTCAAAGAAGTTTCAAGAAAAGTTGGGAGTACAACTTGGAAAAAGTGCTTTATCTCAATATGTAAATGGTGTTCAAGCACCAGATCAAAAGAAACTATCTTTACTAGCTTTGACTTTTGATGTATCTGAAGCATGGCTTATGGGTTATGACGTGCCAAGAGAACGTGAAAGTGTAGTTGAGAAAGAATACACTTCATCCGACCTACGCAAAATGGCTGAAAATGCTAAAACTTTTTGACGGCAAACCGTTAAATGAAGAAGACATTGAAGCTATACAGAATATTATTGAGATATATCTCAAAGGAAGACAATGAGTATTGAAGATATTTGTAAAAATATGGTGTCAAGATAGAGTATTTTTGATAACGATTTGTGGAACAGAAACGGTATCTATATTGATGAAATAAAAAGTAGTTTTCGTGAGTAAAAATCTAGCGCCTGAGAAACAGAAACAAGTTATACTGCATGAGTTAGGTCATATAGACCATACTGAGCAGAATATAAGAATGCTAAGATTAAATGTGAGAATGAAGCTGATAGAAACATGATACATCATTTACTTGTAGATGCTTTAGATCAATTAGAAAATCCGTCTGATTTTAATTATCTTGACTTCATGAAATTTTATAATTTAAAAACCACGACTGATGAAGTCATGGTTATGGAAGAATATAAAGCGTTATTAAATTAAAAATGTGCAACAACTGAACCACAATAAAAGCTGTTAGGAGGGTTCTTATGGAACAGGAACGTAAAGTTTTAGGTATTTTAGCTATTATTTTTGGAGCGCTTGCTCTACTTGGCTCTTGGATGCCTATCATCAACAATTTTTCTTTCATTCTAGCAATTTTAGCTTTGATTTTTGGAATAATCGGTTTCTTAGTAAACAGAAAACGACCAAAAACATTAGCTATTATCGGAACTGTTTTATCTATTGTTTCGATTGCTATCGTGCTTGGAACTCAAGCTATGTATGCTAAATCACTTGATAAACTTAGCAAAGATATTGAGCAATCGGTGACTTCAACAAGTTCATCAAGCGACTCTTCACAAAAAACAAGAGGATACTAAATTTAACTGGACAAAAGAGCAGTTTGATGCACTTGTGCCTGGTGATATTACCAATAGAGGTGCTGGTGGTTCTAAATATGATGACATCATTAAAGAACACGGCGAACCAAGCGACACTAACACAACTACAGTTAATGATCACGAAAATAAAACAATCTCTTATACTTCGTTTGATAAAAGAATACAAGAGTGTTATTTTATCATTTGCGAAACAAGAGGATGGCTCATTCTTGTTGATTACAAAAGTTGCAACAGGTCTGGAATAAATTCAATTCTTACGCTTTTTAAAATAAAAAATCCTACGCTCTGAAAGTTTGGCGACTGCGAGCGTGGGGTAGGATGTATAGAAAGAATGGCATTAAAAAGCCCTCTTTACTATACCCATTTTAACAAAATAAAGGGGAAAAATCAATGTGGATGGAAGAACTTCCGAATGGAAAGTATAAATTTTTTGAGAGATATAAAGACCCGTATACTGAAAAATTGAAGAGGGTATCTGAACACTTGACTCAGGTTCATCCAGAGCGAAAAGGAAGCTCAAAACTATTGGATGAACGTATAGAAGAAACTTTACAGAATATACAATCAACAGATGCGATTTATCAACACGTTTTGGATGAATGGTGGACATTTTACCAGAAAAGAAATCAAAGAGTGAGTTCTATCAGCTCTCTCACTAGTAGCGTGAACGATTTTAAGGAAGTGTTCGATACAGAAATCAAAGTTAAGAACATAGACACTAAATACATCCAGCGGTTCTTAAATGATTTAGATATTTCACGCTCAAAACTAGAGCGCTATAAAAATGATTTTAAACCTATCGTTTGATTATGCGGTTAATCTCGAATATATCAAAGACAACCCAGCAAGACGAGCAAAAACTTCCAAAACAAATAAAAACAATCGAAGAATTAGAAAAACAGAAAAAGAAATTTTTAGAAGAAGATGAACTAAAAAGATTATTAGAAGAATTATACAGGACAAAAGAATACATATAGACTAGGTTTGCTTGCAGAATTCATGTCATACAATGGTTTGCCGAATTGGTGAAGCTATTGCTATTAAACGAGAAAACATTGATTTTGATAACAAGACAGTAAAAATTCACGGCACTTTGGATAAGACAGTAGGTTATTCAAAAGGTCATAAAACAACTACTAAAACCGTTGCAAGTTTTAGAACTGTCTCCTTTGTCAAAGAGAGAAATTGAAATTTTTAAAAGGTTTATCTCAATAAATGAACTTTCTAAAAATACCCGAAAAACATTCAATGATCTTGGATTTATCTTTGTTACCAAAAACGGTATACCAATCCAAAATAATTCTTTCAACTTAGCAATCCAGAAAGCAAATAAACGTTTAAAAATTCCAATAGATAAACATCTTACTTCACATATCTTCAGACATACTCTTGTTAGTAGACTAGCAGAAAATAATGTACCTCTAAAAGCAATCATGGCAAGAGTTGGTCACTCCGACTCTCGAACGACTAATAAAATCTATACACACGTCACTAAAAAGATGGATGATAATATTCTGGACTTGCTCGATTCTTTATAGTTTGCCCTTTTTGCCCCTATACATAGCCTGTCACACAAGCTCAAATGCTTGATATGACAGGCTTTTTATAAAATCATTATTTAACTGCTTCTTTAAGAGCTTTACCAGCTTTGAATGCTGGAACTTTAGAAGCTTTGATTTTGATTTCTTTACCAGTTTGTGGGTTGCGACCTTTACGAGGCTGCACGTTTACGAACTTCGAAGTTACCAAAACCGATCAATTGAACTTTTTCACCAGCTGAAAGGAATTCAGTTACAGCTGCGAATACAGCGTCAACTGCTGCTGCTGAATCTTTCTTAGTCAATTCTGTAGCTTCTGCTACTTTAGCGATCAAATCTTGTTTGTTTGCCATGTTAATGAATCCTCCAAAATTATTTCTAATTAACACTATAATCACAACCTAAAAATTCCTTTTTAGGTCAAGTCAAAAAGCACCTTTTATTTCAATTTTTCTTGATTTTTAGGAATTATGGCGAATTAAGATTGCCCAGGCGTTTTCTCCGGTGTGAGTTTGGATAATTGAGCCTGTTTCTAGGACTGAAATCGGTTTTTCAACGTAAGGTTGTAGAACATCTTTCATCTCGTTTGCAAATTCATTTGTACCTGCATAAGAAATACCAATCTCGGCTACTGATCTATTTGCTAGAGTGGCTACTAACTCATCCAACCATTTCTTAAATGTTTTGGCACCACGTCCCTTCACAATCGGTTGAAGTTCATGGTCCTTCATTTGCATAACAACTCGAATATTAAGGAGAGAGCTTAGCAAACCTGTAACACGACCAATGCGGCCACCTTTTACAAGATTTTCCAAAGTAGACACACCGATGTAGAGTTCTGTGTTCTTTTTTACGTCCTCTACATGGGCTAGAATGGTTTCAAGATCTTTTCCTTCTTGAGCTAGTTTCGCTGCCTCTACAACCTGGAACTTCAAGGCCTGATCTGTAAATGAACTATCCAAAACAGTGACATCTGCTGTTGATAGACTTGCACCTTGACGAGCCGCTTCTACTGTTCCTGATAAAGCATGGGACATGTGGATAGCCAAAATCTGACTACCATCCTTGCCCAAGTCTTCAAAAATCTCTGCAAAGAGTCCAACTGGTGGTTGACTAGTCTTAGGAAGATTTTTACTAGCTTGCATCAAGCGAAGAAATTCTCCTTCTTCAAGATCTGCATCTGAATACAGGACACTATCAATCATTACAGATAAAGGAACAATCGTAATATCTAATTCTTTGACCACTTCTGGTTCAATAGTAACAGAAGAGTCCGTTACAATTTTTACTTTTGTCATATTTCAAATCTTTTCTATTTTCATGAATTTTAATGATTCAACTTAACTATAACAATTATAACAACTAAAAATTCATACTGTATTTATCTATTTTGGCGAGATTCTGATTTATGATGTGTATAGATAACCGCCTGTTAAAAGGCGGTTATTTCAATTTTGCCTAAATAAGATGATTATACAATTCTTGCATCTGCATATCATCTGGAACTAGGTCAAGATAGGCCTGAATGCATTCTTTGCTTCTAACTTCCTAGTTCTCTCAATAAATAAATATACTGTTCCAAGAACTCAGGATTGTCCTTAAGTTCTGTTGCAAGTTCCTTATAAAGCTCATAGGCTTCATCCAATTCTTCAGTTTCCTGGTAGCTTCGAGCAATCATCCATTTAGTCAAGAGATTCTCAGGCTCATGGACTGCTAAAGCGAGAATATCCTCGTATCTCTCTTGTTCCTGATACATGGTCGCTAAGCGCAGCAAAATTTCTTCCTGGTCATCAGCATTCTCTTGAGCTTGCAGTAAATAAGCTTCTGCTTGTTCAGGTTGGTGTAACTCGTAAGATAGCTGAGATGCAAGGAGCAACAAACGAGTTTCAAAAGGATTTTTTGATAAGCCTTGTTGGGCTATTTTTAGAGCTTCTTCTGTCTGATGTTCTTTATGAAGGGCTTGACTATAGCCATACTCATATCCTTCAAAATCTGGGGAAATGGTGTCTATTTGCTTAAAGTAAAAAGCTGCTTTTTGATAATCCTCTTGGTCAAAATAGAGACTTGCGAGTTCATAGGCTGTTTGGTCATCATATTCTAACTCTAAGGCTTTTTCTAGAAACTCAATAGCAGATTCGAACTTACCAAGTCTTGCATAAGCAAGACCTATTCTCTGATAAGTTGAAATTCCTGTTTGATCATAGATAGCACGATTATCTAGTTGAGCATAGCCTTTAATGGCTTCTAAATCGTTTCCTAGCTCGCTATCTAGCTCGGCTAGTCCAAATATCAGGAGAGGATCATCAGAGTAGCTACGAGCTTCTAAGAGCTTCTCTCGCGCAACATCTGTCAATCCTTCCATCTGATATAAATCTGCTTTTAAGGCAAGAGCTGATACGTACCATTCGCTTTCTGGACCAATCTTCTCTAAATTATCAAAAGCCTCTTCAATAATCCATCTTCACCAGCTATTGCAGCTAGATTGATATAGACTCTGGAAATTTTCGATGCTGGTTTCTCATAGATTTGTGCTGCCTGTGGATAGAAACCAATCCCTTCGAGGATATGTAGCAAGTTCAGAAGAACTTCATCTGAATCTTCCTCTAGAGCTTTTTGGAAAAAAGATTCTGCTTTTGATAAATCTTGTTGTTCTAAAGCCTCGAGCATTTGTTGACTATTGTTCACCTTCAGTCTCCTCTACTGGTTCATAAAGTCCACTAACTCCTCTATACCAATCAAAAATTGCTGACATGACTACTTTTGCGGAAGCGTAGATTGGAATACCTAGCAACACACCCCAAATACCAAACATGGATCCTGAAGTTAACAGTACAAAAAGAATGGTAATTGGGTGAATATTTAATTGACTACCCAAAATCAGTGGAGAAACAAAACGTCCCTCTATAGTTTGCTCTACAATGAAAACGATAATAACTTTTAAGAGCATGACAGGACCAGCAATCAAACCCAAAACAAGGGCTGGAATCATTGCAAGAAAACTACCTAGATAAGGAACTAAATTGAGAATACCTGCAGTAACACCAAGCGCTACTGCATATCGAAGCCCAATTATCTTAAAGAAGATAATAAACATGATGGCGACGATTACAGCCACTGTAATTTGCCCTCGAACATAATTGGAAAGTTGTTGATTGACTTCTGAAAGAACCTTACCAACTGGTTCTCTCAATTTATTTGGTAAAAACTGAGTGATATAGTCTCTTAGCCCTTTACCGTCTCGAAGGAGGTAAAAGAGCATAAATGGCATGATAATTAGAGCAACAATCACTTGTGACGTTCCACTATAAGAGCACTCACCCAGTTAACAGCCTTTAAAGAAATATTACTTGCCCAAGCAGTTGCTTGTGTTGAAAAATTAGCTAGAACCTGCTCCAATTGAGGTCTAAAGTCATCTGGCAAACGCTTGGTTACAAGGTCATCAATGACTCTATCAGCATCTTCGAGATAACTTGGGACATTTTGCGCAAAAACAACTACTTGACGTTGAAGGTTTGGAATCGCAACAGCTAGACCAATAATCAAAGAGTACGGCAATAATGACGAAGATAATACTAATAGCTAAAGACACGGTTAATCTTGGCCTTTCCTCCATCAAATCTGCCA